>Ga0334898_1000678_pt1 | contig 49097 bp, 45 predicted proteins | sample GraSluR3_MG_10_FD_207228 | JGI IMG/M metagenome (GOLD analysis project Ga0334898, IMG submission 207228) | Sludge microbial communities from methane-producing bioreactor in Wageningen University, Netherlands - Granular Sludge_3_08-R3 | ecosystem: Engineered > Bioreactor > Anaerobic >... | reverse complement strand
TGACGCAAATCCTTGAAATAACCCGAAAAAAATTTGATTTTGGTCGGGTCTAGTTCAGTGTGTTTCAAAACAGGTTACTCAATAAAAATAATCTCAATTTTCATCTTGACTTATTACCATTAGACTTATCACATTTGTGAAAAACATGAGTCAATGTGATTGTACCCTTTCTTCAACCACACATGCAAGCCTTTTCCCTAAAGACAAAGAACCCGTCCATTCAGATATCGAATGAACGGGATCAATTTATTCCTTCACACTGTGAATAATGTAGTAGCCTTTGTCCTTCGCCACTATTTCAGCGTTGCCGAAAACTTCTTCCATTTTACTTTTTGCGCTGGGCGCACCTTGTTTCTTTTGGATCACGATGGTCAGTGTACCGCCATCTTTTAACAACGGTTCTGCATCGCTTAATATCTGATGAACGACTTTTTTTCCTGCACGGATCGGCGGATTGCTGACGATTGCCGCATATTCTTTTTGATGCAAGGTTTCATAGATGTTCGATTGATGAATATCTGCTTCGATGCCATTGCGCTTCGCATTTCCTTGCGCCAGTTCCACCGCACGATTATTCACGTCGATCATTTCGACTGAACGCCCAGTCTGATAGGCCAATGCCATACCGATTGGACCATAGCCGCAGCCAACATCCAGCAATGTTCCCTCCGGTAACTCCTCCGCATCGAAATGCTCGATTAATACACGTGAGCCATAATCAACGGTGTCCCTAGAAAAGACTCCGCTATCCGTCACAAATTGAAAATTTCTTCCCGCCAATTCAAACGACCATTGATGCAAGTCGTGTGCCGTCTCAGGATTTTCCGAATAATAATGATTTGCCATGTTCTTACCCTTCTGCTAATAAAATTTCTTTAATATCACGTGCAATCAAGGCCCCCAAAGAAATGATAGCCCTCGTCTGACGGATGGATGCCGTCGAATGTTTGCACGAACTCATTTGGTTTTGGATACACCGTCATGTGATGGTATAGATCAATCACGTTAACGCCCGATTCTGCCGCTATCATTTTCGCTTTTTGGGCGAAGAGCTGTTGACGCTCATTGTCTCCCTTTGAATAAATGTCTGTATTGATGTAACCTGTCGTCAATAGAATCACTTTTGACGCATCAAAGGATTCAATGATTTCTCTAATATTTTCGCCAAAGGTGTCAAGTGAATTTGTCTGCTTCAACGAATCATTGGTTCCAAAAGAAATGACCACAAAATCACCTTCTGCATCCACGGCTTCACTCACCCGAGCCAAACCATCAGAAGAAGTCTCGCCGCGCTTGCCTAACTTGACTAATGAGTAGCCGGGAAAGCCCATCTCCGTCAGTTCATCAAGAATATACTTATCTAAAATATCACTGGTTTCACCATTCATGACACCAGCTAATAAACTGTCTCCGAATAAAACGATTTTTTTCATCATACGCACTCCTTCTAACAATTTTCTTCCTTATCATAGCACGAAATGCGGAAATTATTTAGGCAAATAGCGCGGGCCGAATTCCTGTCGCGCCTTTTTACTATATTTCTGCACAAAATCCGATTTCGCATCCGTATAGGCATCACGATTGTGCTCAAACTTTTCCTTTAACGAAAGCTTTAATTCTTCATATTGCCGCGCAACTTCTGGATACTTTCGTAGATAATCCCGAAAATAAAACTCATCCCAATCTCCTATAGCACGAACATGCAGATGATACACCTTTTCCGCAAATCCTTCCGATGTGTAGCCCTTATTCAAATCTAATGTTTGTTTCTCCTTATCTTCAATCATCAAGATCCAGCCGGCATTTTTCAGCCTCGCTGAAGCTTCTTCCACATCATATCCATCAGGAAATTCCAGCAATATATCAACGATCGGCTTAGCAATCAAGCCTTCGACTGAGGTGCTGCCGATATGATTGATTCGTTGAATCGGAAAATCAGCGAACAACTCCGTTAACTGCTGCTTTTCTTCCCCGTACCATTTCTCATAATCCACGTTATGATCCTTCAAGATAATTGGAAATAACTCCCACAATTCAGTCAGCGTCATTTCTTCCAGTTTCTTCATTTCACCACCTACTTTCCCAAATCTCCTACTTCTATCATACACTTTTTCAGGTTGTTTCTTGGCTTTTCTTAACATCTCCCTAGTTTTTTACTTCGCAACTAAAAAAACAATGAAACTCCTATCATTACGATAGCTTTTTACACTTTTTTTCGGCTAAAATGGCTTATAACGTTTTGTGTTAGGAAATTATTCGGATTTCTTGGAAATAGAACACTTTCTAAGACTGTTTTTATGGTAGAATAAGCGCAGTTGCCAGTTCAGCTTTTTACTTGAAATTGACTGGAATGCGCATGATATTGAACTCATTTTTCGCCTTTTGAAAAATGATTACTTTAATATGAATAAGGATGCCAGTTCAACTTTTCGCAGTTTACTCTGTTTGGCGTTCATTTTAGTTATTAAATCAGTATATTTTGGACACACTTAGTTGAATGGTATACGGCATGAAAATAGGATTCATTTTTCGCCTTTTGAAAAATCATTACTTTAATATGAATAAGGAGGTTCTTATGAACGAAAGAGGGAACTATTTCCGGATCGCCCGCGACCAGTGGCAAGATTTCTACACACCGGGAAACACACCGTTGACACAAGCAGAGCTTGACAATATCAAAAGCTTGAATGACCAAATCTCGATGAAGGATGTGGCCGATGTTTATGTACCCTTATGTCACCTGATCCATCTTTATATGAAGGATTTTGAGTCGCTCACGTTAAGCAAAGGGTTGTTTCTGCACCGTTATGTGAAGATGCCGCCGTTTATCATCGGAATCGCTGGAAGTGTTGCCGTCGGAAAAAGTACCACCGCTCGTTTATTACAGACCTTATTAGACCGCCTTTTCAAACATCAAACGGTCCAATTAATTACCACTGACGGCTTTTTATATCCAAACGCTGTCTTAGAAGAACGCGGGATTATGGATCGCAAAGGCTTTCCCGAAAGCTATGATATGGAGAACCTAATTGATGTCTTGAATGAAGTAAAATCAGGCAAAGAAAATATTCCCATCCCAAAATATTCCCATGATGTCTACGATATCGTGGATGGAGAATACGAGCTGATCGATTCGCCGGATATTTTGATCGTCGAAGGAATCAACACCTTACAACTGCCAGCCAATCAGCAAATCTATGTCAGTGACTTTTTCGACCTGTCGATCTACGTCGATGCTGATCCGAAAATGGTCGAGCGTTGGTATATAGAACGGTTCGAATCCTTGCTGGACACCGCCTTTAAAGATCCGGATAACTACTATTATGACTACGCAATCGGTGATCGCAAAGAAGCGCTTGCCATGGCGGAGGATGTCTGGAAAAATGTCAACTTGAAGAATTTGGAAGAGTATATCTTGCCAACAAGAGGTCGAGCTGATATTATCTTGCACAAGGCAAAGCATCATATCATTGATGAAATCTATTTGCGTAAATACTAGCTTATAAAGAAAGCTTGCTTTCTTTTATAATAAAACTTGAAAAGGGGTAATAATTGTGACAAACGTTTCTGCCGAAATGACAAACGTAGAAAAAATCATCGTACTCGACTACGGTAGTCAGTACAACCAATTAATCACTCGTCGTATCCGTGAATTCGGTGTTTTCTCAGAGCTTTTGAGCCACCGCATCACTGCTGAAGAAGTCAAAGCCATGAATCCAAAAGGGATCATCTTATCAGGTGGCCCAAATAGTGTTTATGACGAAGGAGCCTTCTCTATTGATCCAAAAATCTTTGAATTAGGGATTCCAATTTTAGGAATCTGTTACGGCATGCAGCTGATCACATATAACCTAGGCGGAAAAGTTGAACCCGCTAAAAACCGTGAATACGGGCAAGCAACGTTAGAAATTGTTTCTGATAATGCCGTCCTATTCACTGATACACCAAAAGAACAAACCGTTTGGATGAGCCACGGCGACTTAGTAACACAAGTACCAGAAGGCTTTGAAAAAGTCGGCACCAGCAAAGACTGCCCAATCGCAGCGATCCAAGATACAAACCGTAACTTCTTCGGCATCCAATTCCACGCAGAAGTACGTCATTCAGAATACGGCAATGAACTATTACGTCACTTTGCCCTAGATGTTTGCCAATGTAAAGGCGATTGGACGATGGATAACTTCATCGACATGCAGGTCGCAAAAATCCGCGAACAAGTCGGCGACAAAAAAGTCCTACTTGGCCTATCAGGTGGTGTGGACTCATCTGTCGTAGGGGTGCTTTTACAAAAAGCTATCGGTGACCAATTAACATCGATCTTCGTAGACCACGGTCTATTACGTAAAAACGAAGGCGAACAAGTCATGGAAGCACTTGGCGGAAAATTCGGCTTGAACATCATCAAAGTCGATGCTAAAGACCGTTTCCTAGATAAATTAGCTGGTGTTTCTGATCCAGAGAAAAAACGCAAAATCATCGGAAACGAATTCGTTTACCTATTCGACGATGAAGCAACTAAACTTGCTGGTCAAGAAGGGATTTCCTTCTTAGCCCAAGGAACACTTTATACAGACGTCATCGAATCTGGTACCGAAACAGCACAAACAATCAAATCTCACCATAATGTTGGTGGATTACCAGAAGATATGCAGTTCGAATTGATCGAGCCATTAAATACCCTATTCAAAGACGAAGTACGGGAATTAGGAACACAGCTTGGCATGCCTGACTCAATCGTTTGGCGCCAACCATTCCCAGGACCAGGTCTAGGTATCCGTGTCCTTGGTGAAATCACTGAAGAAAAACTAGAAATCGTCCGCGAATCAGATGCAATCCTACGTGAAGAAATCGCCAACGCCGGCCTTGACCGCGATATCTGGCAATATTTCACTGTCTTACCAGGCATCCGCTCAGTCGGTGTTATGGGCGACGGCCGTACCTACGACTACACAGTCGGTATCCGCGCGGTTACCTCAATCGACGGTATGACCGCAGACTTCGCGCGTATCCCATGGGATGTCTTGCAAAAAATTTCTGTTCGAATCGTGAATGAAGTGGCTCATGTCAATCGGATTGTGTATGATATTACGTCTAAGCCACCAGCTACTGTGGAGTGGGAATAGTTACAGGAAAGCTTCAAACCCTTATACAAAAAGGGTTTGAAGCTTTCACCTTTTTTAAATTGCACTTTCATTGCACTATTTTAATTTTTTTATTCCTTATATAGTCTACAGTAAACTGATTTTTTGGGGAAGAATCATGGTTTTGTTTTGCTTCTTCAAAGGTAATAGCTCCATTTAATTTATTTGCTACTTCAAAATTACTGTTAGGATAAAGATGTCCATAAGTTCCTAATGTCGTTTGAATATCTTCATGCCCTAAACGGTCTTTAATGATAAGAGGATTTTCTCCCATACTGATTAATAATGAAGCGTGGGAGTGACGCAATCCGTGAATTGTGATTCTATGAACACCTGCCAATTTAGCATATCGGTCAATTGCATGAGCGAGAGTGTGCTTCTGTGTAGGAATACCATTATAACTCATTACAAAGTTTGTTTTGATTAAGTTTTGCTGGATATTCTTCCATTCGGATAAAAAATTTAAAGTATCCTCATCTAATACAATACTGCGGATACTTGACTTTGTTTTCGGTTCAACAAAACTATAGTTTGTTTGATTTTTATAATAAAGGTTTTTATTGATAGTTAGTATTCCTGAATCAAAATCAATATCTTCCCATTGGATTGCAGTAGCTTCACCGATTCTCATTCCTGTCATAAACAAGAACCACAGAGAAATAAAAAGAAAATGTTGATAGTAATCTTCTTTATAAACCAAAGAAATTATTTTTTCAAATTCTTCTTTTGTCCAAAATTCTATCTTTGGTTTTTGTTTTTTTACATTACCTATAATTTTAGATGGATTGGTTGTTGTAATACCTAGTACAATAGCTCTATCCAAAGCAATGGAAAATAGCCCTTGAACTGCTCTTACATAAGAAGATTTGAGATTCTTTGATAGTTTCAATTGCCAATCCTGAACATGAATTGGTTCAATATCAGAAACTGCCATTTTATAAAAGAAAGGAAAATGCTTTTTAACACTTGGTAGGCGATTCTCATAAGTTCTTAGTTTTACTTGCGTTTTATACCAAGGAAGAAATATTTCTGAAATATAATCTTCAAACATCATTTTATCCTTAGTTTCGTTTAATTCTTCTGGTTTCATTAGAATTAGCTTTGAGTATTCTTCTCTTGCTTCTTTTTTAGTAGTGAAACCACTACGATATTTCTGAATCTTTTTTCCCGTGAAATCGTAACCTAAATTTGCACGAAAATAATAAGTTCCATTCTTTGCTTTTTTAATTGGGTCTTTAGCCATAGTTTTTACTCCTTACCGTGCAAAAACTAATCAGACCTGTTTTCATCAGAAAACTTAATTCCAAGAATTTCTTCTACAGCTTCACGAGGGACTCTATCCAATTTTCTGGATTCATAGTAAGAATGTCCTTTCGTAATCATTAATTCTTTTGCTTTTTTAATAATATCAGCTGAAAAAGAAGTTCCATATCCTAGCTCAATCAAATCTTTTTTAGTGATTGTTATCATAGATACTCCTTTCCATTATAGGCTAGGAAAAATCCAATATTCACCTATAATTATATCAAATATTTTATAATAATGTAGTTATAAAAATAACCCAAGTAATCAAACAGCTTTAGCAAAGCTCACGGGAATTTCACCCCTGCATGGTTCTCATGTAGCCGTACCCATTGCCTGCGACGCTTCTAACGCTCGGACTGTGGCTGTACGGGAGTATCATTATCACGATAAGAAAGTCATGGCTACAACCCTGCAAAAGATTGCTCATGGATCACTAACATTAATCGCTCACTATATTTATAGGTCATGGCGTATTAGTCCATTGGCTCATTTCTTATCGAAACGTATCCGATTACTGTATTCAGTTGTCAAAGAACTACGGCTTGTTAGCCTATCAAAACATACTGAAAGACCAATATGCTTTGATTGAGCAATAAACCTCTCTGCTCGGGAAGCGTGGAATATAATAGTACGCTTCCACGAAAAGAGAGAATATTATCTAATTTCAAATGCTAGAATCTTTGTAATCAATCTGGTTTCCATTCTTCCTTGCAAGACTTCATCAACGACCATACTTTGATGTCCGTATTCATCTTTTACTAGGCGTAGGGAGCGTTTAGCAATATAACCCTTATAATACTTTAGAATATAATAGATTGCTTCTGTATCGCCATCTGTAGCCTTTACAATTAAGGAAAAAGGAATCATCTCATAAGTTTTTCTCACTTTATTCTTCCTCCATAAACTTCTTGATGTAATCTAGCCCGCTTGTCCTATGTCTATAAACTGTAGAACGATTCAATTTCAATAGTTCAGCAATTTCTGAATCACTCATATCCATGAAATAATACATCAGTAGAATTTCTCGTTTTCTTTCTGGCAACTCACGTAATGCTTCACTCAACAAGTCATGTTCTACACCGACAGTTATCCCATTGAGTGTATAAATTTGAAAATCCGTTGTCTCTTTACTGTTATCCATTGTAAAAAACTGGCTGACGATATAATCACCTACATCTGAAAATGAAATCTCATGTTTTGAAAGTCTAGAAAGATATTTGTAATAATCCTTTCGTTCATCTTCCATGGCACGTTTACAAATATAATCAAATTGATTTTCTATAGTAGTTTGAAAAGTAGATGGTTTCATAGTTTCTCACCCCCTTTCTTGCTGTAAAGGGAAGTGAGCTTGTATCTCTGTCTCCCTTCACACTTTGTCCCGATAGGAAAAGGGGATTTGTTGCATAAATAGTTGAATATCTTTGAAATAAATGATTTAACAACAAAAAAAGCACATAAGCAGATTGATTTATCTGTTTACATGCTTTATTATTTCTTTCAATTTGACACGAAAATTCACGTTGATAGTTATATTTATCTATAAATGACAGATAATTGTTTTTAATAGTAATACTAAGAAAGAATTGAAAACAATTATTATATTTCATGGCAACTTGACCTCCTAAAGTCGCCACTTGAATATGAAATGTCTTAAAGAAATTATTTTTCTTTAAGAGTTAGGTGAAATAAAAATGACGGCTTATAAACCGTCATTTTAAAGTAACCTATATTTTGCTCCATAAAAGGGTACTACCAAATTACGGTTTTTTTATTACCAGTGGTAGTACTTTTATAATGATCTGTTAGCAAGAACTTGAGCGCAAATAATAACAATTATAATGAATAGAATAACCTATATTTATAAATCAATAAGTTGCTATCATTCTAAGGTAATGTATAAGAATTAGTAGTATTCTCTCATTATTCATCGCTGTTTATCTTATCTAAATACTTGATGGATACTTTATTAAGAAAATATGCATATCCGGTTTGCCATTCTTCAAGCATATTTCTATGAAAGTCGTCAGAAATATAAAACTCTGTTAAATTCACAAAATCTTGTGGTGTAGATGGTAAACATTGCTGTTCTAAAGCACATAGATGCTTTTTTACTCGGTCCATTACTTTGGAATCATTAGCCACGATTCCTTCGTTTAAGAAACGAATCATATCTTCGTTAAATGACTTAGCTTCCATTGCTGACTCGTTCATACTGTTAACATCGATTGCTTGATCTGATAGATCATAATCGTATGTGTTTTTCAGGTGCTCATTTTGTTCATCTAAAGCTTCCATCCATTCTTTTTCATTTTTAAATCCTTTAAACATTTCCTTGATATCAAGACTAATACCTTCCTTTTTAGAAGAGATAGATATATCAATTGTTTTAATTAATTCTTTTAATCTTTCAATTTTTTGTTCAAGCAAATATTTCTGCTCAATTAAAATATTATCTCTATTATTTTTTTCATCTAACAGTTCTTTAATTTCTTTTAAAGTAAAATCCAGTTCCTTATAAAATAGGATTTGTTGTAATCTCTCTAAATCTTTTTCTCCATATAGCCGATAACCAGCATCTGTAGTATGCTCAGGAATTAATAGACCTATTTTGTGATAGTAATGTAGTGTTTTAACCGTGGTATGTGCAATATTTGCAACTTCATTAACTGTAAACATAAAATTTCCTCTCTTTCTATAAATATTTATATTATACTTTTTTTATTTTTTCTTTGTGTATCATAAGAAATTTTACAAAAGAATATTGAAACAATCAATGCAAATAAAATTAATAAAAAATAATTGATAGCAAATTCATCACGGAGTGTTGACTGTAATAGATTTACTGCCCAATCTACTGGATTTATTTTAGCTAAAACACTTATCCAATTCGGTAACAAATTACTTGGCATAAAAGTTGAAGACAAGAACAGTAATGGGAAGGAGAAAAACTGCATTACAGTAATCATCGTGGAGTGTTTCTTAGTTAAAACTGCTATTCCAATCGATATTGATCCAATCAAGCATGCAAAAAAAGGAGCTGATTTCATAAAAAGAATCGTTGGAAATATACCTACAGGAAGTTTAAATCCCATAAAAGATCCTACTATTACAAGCAAAGTAACTTGAATCAATTGGAAAATATAGATATAGACTAAATCTGCAACTACAAAAATCAGATTACTCTTAGGGGAAGATAAATATCTAAAGAATACTCCTTCGTTCATATCTTCCAATGTACTCATCCCTAAATAGATTCCTCCAAATAGTGCGTTCATTACAAGAATCCCCGGTAAGATATACGTAATGTAAGTTGTTCCATTAAAACCTTTCATTGAAGAAAGGCTTGAAAAGACAGTTCCAAACAAAACTAGAAAGATTAATGGTTGAAACATTGAGATGATTATTGACATTGGACTTTTAAGTATTGGTGTGAGTCTCTTTTTTACCAATAAAGCAATTAATGATATATTATTCATATTTTTCTCCTTTCGTAAAATTAGCAATATAAACATCATTCAAACTAGCCTGTTTTAGTTCACTAAATTTAATTTCAGTATTTTTTTGAATTAAAAATTGTAGTATTATTGAAATGATTTGTTTTCCGCTTGATGTTACCAGAACTAGATTTGTTGAAGTAATTTGATGATATTTAACTTCGACCAATGTAGAGATGTATTCAGAAACTTCTCTCACAATTGAAGGATTTAATTGACTAAAATTGATTTCAATTTGATCTGCAGCTAGTTTGTGAGTTAACTCGTCAGGAGTTCCTATATCAAAAATTTCCCCATCGTTTATTAAAGCAACTCTTGTTGCTATATTATCCAATTCCTCCAGATAATGGGTTGTGACAAGAACTGTTGTATTTTCATTTCTTGAGATTCTAGAAATAATGTTCCACAGAGTCGTTCTTGATTCCGGATCTAAACCTGTTGTAGGTTCATCTAACAATAAAATATCAGGAGAATGAAGTAGGCTAGTTGCGATATCCAACTTTCTTTTCATACCACCGGAATAAGTACTTACGAGATTATTTGATACTTTCATTAAACCAAATTCTTTCAATAAGTATTCACCACGCTCTAAAATTTTGGAATTACTCATATTATATATCTTCCCCGAAACTCTCAAATTTTCCCAAGCTGTTCCTGTAGAGTTTAAAGTTGTTTGCTGAAACACAATTCCAATTTTATTTCTAACTTTATTTACCTCAAAAATTGCATCTAAATTGGAAACACATACTTCTCCCTCAGTCGGTAAGGATAAAGTAGATAATATATTAATTAATGTAGATTTTCCAGCCCCATTCGGACCTATTAATCCAAATATTTCTCCTTTACTTACTTTGAAGGAAACATTGTTTAATGCTTTTTTCTTTCCAAAAGTCTTACTAATGTTCTTTATAACTAATTCACTCATATTGACTTAACCTCCTCTTCTATAACAAACTATAAGGTATCCCCTATGAGGAGAGTCAAGCACAAAATATAATTTTTTTATAAAATCAAACTAAAAATATAATAATATCTCGTATTATTAGTATGCATTTATTTCACCTAGGACAACTGATTTGTACTCATTGAAAGTAGAAATGGATACATTAATTTTAAAAGTATGATACAATCCATAAACTCAAATATCTATCTTATAATTCTCCAGTGTCCCTCACTTTTCTCAAGCATCAAATCAAACTGCGATATTTGTGTTACTTTGGTCTGCTTGTCGATATACTTCACTGTCAGCGATACTGTTATTTTATTCTCATTGCCATTGTAAATAGGGTTTACTAATTCTTGCAAGACATAATCTTTTTCGATTGGTCTTAATACTCCATCATTTATATAGTAAGAAAGCTCTTTTGCGGTAGCTGTAGGGTATAGCTTAAAGAATGTTTCAAGAAATTCATTGATTTCTTTGGTTGTTATCGAATCAATTGTACTATCACTTTCTTTTATCTTTGGTGTGTGATCTGATTTTTTAGGTATACTAGTAATGGTCGGATTCTTAATGATTACCATGTTTCCAGAATCCTCTACATAAATGTTTACCACATAAGCAGATTGAACATTCTTTTTATCCTCTCCCTCTGTAATTAACTGGTCTACACTGTAGGTCACATTGAACTGATTTTCTCCATCTGGTACTACACTCCATATCTGAACCCCTCTTAAAGACGACGATACTGGAATATCCTTACGGACTGTATCAACATTGAGAGCTTGAAGTTCATCTGTTAAATAATCTTTGAGTTTATCCATTCTGTTATCAATAGACTTATCGGTTTGTTCCCATGAATAATAGATTTTCGCAAAGTTCTCTACAAAATTTTCTACATTGTGGGTATCGACGTATTCTTTTTCTATGATTTTTGTTTCATGAATGGTATGGGTATCTATAGCTGTAAAATGCTTGAATACTGCAAAACTAAAACTAATCCCTAAAAGCACCCATAAGGCAATCACAATCTTTTTACGTGGATTAGCTTTATAAACACGAGGTTTCTTTTCCTTTGGTGTCTTTTTCTTATTTTCATTTTTTCTAAATATCATATTGAATCATCCTTTCTCATTTCTTGATTCGTCCTGCTCCGACTAAATGTTGTTGCCAGTAAGAGTTAGTTAAATCAGCATAACCGATAGGATCACCTGCGTGAAACATTCGGTTATTGCCTAAATAAATTCCTACATGGGTAATATATGAGCCAGCGTTATAGGTTGAATGGAAGAAAACTAAATCGCCAGCTTCTGCTTCTGATAATGGGATATGCTGGGTCACGTTATATTGCTCTTGTGCGGTTCGTGGTAAATTGATTCCAGCCTTACCATAGCTCCACTGTGTCAGTCCACTACAATCAAAGGAAGTAGTAGGAGAAGCACCACCAAATACATATTCCCATCCTTCATATTTTAAAGCTTCATCCATAATGGCTTGTACCATTTCATTATCAAATCGAGTAGTTACAAGATATTGAGATACTAATTGAACATAAAACATATTCCCATAGTTATATCGCCAGCCGCCATTAATTGGAATGGCTATAGGATTGGGATAAGGTACTTTTTCACCACCAGAATATTCCCTTGAAAAACTTTCAGCTAGTTCAAAGGAATATTTGTTTCCACGATTGGAAATATAGCTAAGAAATCCACCACCATAGTTATAAGATTGAATCACAGCGTTTAAATCACTGCCATTTCTTTCTGATGTTTGAAGCAAGGACGCAAAATATTTGACACCTTGTTTAATGGATTTTTCTCTACCTAAAGTATTAGGTGGAAGTCCAAGTGATTCTGAGGATTGCATGACATCTTCTGCTGTCCCGCCAGATTCCACCTGTATAATGGCAAGTAGCACATTGATATATTCCTCAACCCCATATTCATTAGCATATTTTTCAACCATAGGCTTATGAACGAGCACTTCTTCAGAAACATTTACACCGCCATATTGAATGTTTGAAAATCCACTATCCTGTTCATCTGAAAAAAGAATAGCGACAAAGAGAAGTAAAGAGAAGACCATTAAAAATAGTCCAGTACCACCAATTACTAAATGTTTTGGTTTCATGATTTATCACCATTTCTATTAATAAGAGTGGTCTTTGGAACAGTTTCATTCCTTATATTTTTTACTAGTTTTCCTTGAATGATTGGCTTACCTTCTTTTGTAGTTGGACGTTGAATAGTTTTTACTGTTGGACTTGAAACAATCGATTTATGAATGGGTCGTTCTTTTGGTAAAGTGTTTTGACGTTCTAGTTTTGGGGTTGAAGGATTCTCTTTACCATTTGGACGTTCTAGTTTCTCCCCTTGTGTTTTAGTTTTGTTAATGGGTGCTGTGGTAGGTCTATTGGATTCTTTGTCATACGGTTTCTCTTGTTTAGTTTCAGGACGCACATGGACTTGTTCCTGTTGTCGATTAGGTTTCCCATGGCTTTCCTCTTTGGTTGTAGGTCTTGTATGAGTAGTAGAAGCAGGCTCTTTTTTCTGTTTAGCTTCTTCCATTTCAGCTCGACGTTCCGCAATGGTTTTACGTCTTTGTTCCTGCTGTTCTTTACGCCCACTGGCTCTGTCTGATTTGGTTTGAGAAATACTAGTTGTCAAGTCACGGACATTATCTTGTACTTTAGATTTTCCTTGATATAGGGCATATCTTGCATTGGTTGGTAAATCCTTGACCTGTTCTTTTAAGTTTCCGGCACCATCTTTGATTCTGTCTTTGGTATCTGCCATTGCACCAATCCTTTGACCTGTACGTTTACCAAATGACACTTTATCCTGTCCATCTGGTCTGGAGTGATCTGCCTGCGTTCTACTGGCAGAGCTTCCAGAACCAACTTGTCCTTTATTCAAGTTAGAGCTATTGGTAGAAGAAGATGTCATAGTACGCCCAAGTTTACGCTGTAATCGGTGCATATGGGCGTGCATAAGCATACGAGGTTTTCTCATGATACGACTACCCATGCTTTGAGAATCATTACTTTGTAGTGAGAACATACTCATTAAGTCACCTAGTTTAAAGTAAATACCCGCAAAGGTAACTATCTGTAGAAAGGCAATCAAGAAAAATGGATAACCTGCTGACAAGCTGTAGAGCATAGTGGAAATACTAAAAGCTGTCGTAATAATTAATGTAATTCCAGCTCTAGTTAAAATGGTATTAAATAATTTTGTAATAGCTCGTTTTGACATCCCATCAAAGGATGGAATCATACTTAGAATAAAGCTCACGGGTAGAAACATGGCATAGATGATAAAAAGAATCTGTGAGAAAATCATGATTCCAGTTAGTAAGAAGACAAATATTGAAATACCAATATTGAAGATAAAGAGGAAGAAGACTGTACCTAGTCTATTAATGGTCTTTGTTATCGTTAAATTTACATTGTTTCTATCCTCAATTTCTTCTTTGACGATTGATTCTCTAGCTTCTCCGTTATTGGTATCGGGGCTAGTAGAGAGTAAACTTTCTACTCGTTCAACACCTATAGATTCAATGTCTGAATTATCGTATTGAAGTAAAAGCCACGGTTGTTGTACCTGTATAGAAAATAAGCTATCTCTGATTAAATCAACACTATCTTTTCCTTGACTGTCCGAATGGGGCATAACGATTTTTGTCCCTAGGGAAAGACTGGCATTGCTAATGTCTGATGAAAAACCATTGATTTTATTAATGTAATCGGGAGCATAGGCAATAAAGGAAGCTGACAGGACAAAGACCATAACAAAGTTTATAATGGCATGAATCGTCTTTGTAGTTTCTCTTTTAATTAGACCTGTGTAGGTAACATAAATCCCAAGAATAAGAATTAAAATTAAGAGGAATCCAACATAGAATCCCTCTGTAGATAGTCCACTTGATGTAATCCCTGCAAGGGTCTGGATATTCTTCCCAATGGAATCGGCAGTGGATGAAATAAAGTCAAGGGAATAGGCTTCTTTTATAAGATAACCTGTGGCGTTAGAAAGATATAAACTGATTGTCCAAATGAAATTGGTAATGGCATATAAGCCATACATGACCTGCTTTCCAATACCATCCGACCAATTCCACGGTAACCAGCCCCAGCTATTATCTACATAAAAATCCAGTTGGTAGTTACCTAGTGGATATTTACTATATTCATTGGCAATGTTTACCGTATCATCCACCAAGCCTGTAGCGTGAACAACTGTACCAAGTGTTGCTAAAAGCAAAGTGGCAATTACAAGTATCAAATAACCTATAACTGCCACCTTTAAAATTCTTTTTAAATCCCATTTTGTTTTTAACTTATGAATAGTTTTATTTATCCCTAGTGATGGTTTCATTCTGCCACCTCTTTTCTTATGGGAGGTCTTGTATCAAAAGCGTGAAGTAATTCTTCAAAAACTGGATGGAACTGTATCACACCAACACGTCCATATAAATCGCTAATTAAACATTGACCGTTTTCTAAATCCCGAAGTCGCTTCTGATTGTTTTCGTCCTCTGGATCAACGCCAAAAAATTCAAGGGTCTTTTTAATTTCGTTTAGATCCGTGGAACGAAAAGCAAATTTTAGCCCTAGATTATTTTTCAATTTTTCATCTAGGAGGTCATCTGTATTTTGAGTTACAAAATATACCCCTGCGTTCATAGCACGTCCAGCACGAACTAATTTCATAGATAAAGTTTTTCCTTGTGCCACTTGTAAGAAGCTCCATGCTTCGTCAAGGTCTACAATTTTAAAGATACTGCGGTCACTATGAATGAAATCAAGAGCAAAGGTAGAAATGACAATAAGCATGGCTACAGAAAGTAATTCCATTGTGGTATATTCTTCAAAAGTAGTTTCCTTGTCTGGTAAGATTAAATCAGCTACTTGGATAATATTTAGTTGCTTTTCAAGACTGATAGATTGTTCAACATCACCATAACTGAATAATAGATGAGCAAAATCATAGTCTGTAAAGCTCTCTATATGGTCAGCTATGTTGTTACTAATATCTGTATTTTCCACTCGTAATTCTTCAATTACTTTCATTAAACCTCGTTCTTCACTATTAGTTACTGCGCGAGTGGCTTTTCTAAGCACTGGGAACCGCTGTCCATCACGGGAAGAAATTCCTGTAAGAAAAGTAAGAATATCAATTGCTAATGATTCAGAATCTTTGGGATTTTTCATAATGACATAAGGGTCGAGTAAGCCTTTGTTTTTTTTATTTGAAGTTAAGTTCACAATATTTATTTCATGAGCTATTTCTGGTAAAGTTTCTTTCCATTTTCCACGTTCTGCCTTTGGGTCTACAATGACTGCCTGTGCCCCATAGAGAACAGAATAATAGACAATCATATTATTAGAAAAGGATTTTCCACCACCTAAAGAACCAACAAAAGCAGCGGAAAGAGCATTGGTGACTGAACCTTTTACCCCTTGACTGGCAAGAGCAGGTTTCAAGTAAACATTGCGTCCTGTATCCAAGCTGTAGCCTATATAGATTCCCTCATTTTCTCCTAGCATTTGAGTTGCTCCAAAACCAAGACCAGCTAAGAAATCAGAAGTTACATACTGGATATAATCATTCATATATCTTTTGCTTGATGGTAAAAATTCTTCATGTAAGCCCAGCATATCTCCAAAAGGGCGAACAAGTTTTACGCTTAAATCGTCGTAAAAATCTTTAACCTCATTACAACGACGCTTCAATTCGTCAAGGTCAGAAGCTGATACACGTACTACATAGGAGAGTTTATACATGGATTCCTTGCTTTGGTCTAAATTACTTTCAAGCTCATTCACACTGTCTAAGGCTTCTGCCACATTAGAGCTGGTTTCATTATCACTTTGCCATGCATGATTATCCAAGTCCTTTAGCTCTTTCTTCTTGTTTCTTACGGTACTTAAGGCTTTACGATTTGCTACGATTTCCACATTCATTGATGTATCTATTGGGAATGTAAATTGCTGTTGCTGGTAGTAGAAGATTTCAGAAGAAGGAAAGTCCAACTCACCTACAATGCTGTTTATTGCAAAGTAAGCCACATAGACAGTTTCATCTTCCTGTTGAATTTTTAAATATCTTTGTTTTTCTTCCAGTAAACAACGGGTCGGCTTAATGAGGTCATAATATTTAATCAGAGTTTCCTCATCTAGTTTTTTCTTTGAAAGATGATACTCATAATCTTCATAGGCTGTTCCTGTTTGTCCGTAAAGATGTTCAATCAGATAACCAAAATCATCTTTTTCTAGCTTATGGATTTTAAAACGACGAGAGATTTTGTTTTCCAATAGTTTTTCCATCTTCTGAAAACGCCATATTTCATCATTACTCATACTTGCAAAATCACCCATAAATTTACGGTTCATATCATGGATAAAATCAGCAAAGGCTGTTTTTGCTTCTTTGGTAAGATTTTTCATAGAAAACTCTTGTTCATTAAGAAGCAATTTAAAACCAATAAAGAATCGGTAATCCACCTGATGTTCTCCAATCATAGAAATTAATGCTTCTGTTTGTTGGTCGATTTTTTCATAAGCAATTGCCTTTAGTTTCCCAGTAACTTCTTCTTTTGAACGTTCCTGTGTAGCCCTTACACTGGATTCTGTACTAATTTGTAGGGCATGAATCTTCCCGTCACGATTTTGTGCAATGAGCTGTCTAAAAGAATCATGGACTTGATATTTTTCCTCTGGACTTAAAAAGGAATAGTTATAAGGAATCAGCTCATAATAAGCGAAACATTCACCATCTCTATTCCATACTAAATTATTTTCAATGTATTTAATCGGATATGCCATAAAATTCACTCCTAACTACTGTAATTCCTTTTGTTGGATTTTCTTTTTTAAGTTTGATTGGTTTACCAGCATAGGTCAGTTTTGGTCGTATCATATAAGCAATGACAGATTTTAAAAATCCATAAGGCTTTTTCCCATCAAAGGTCTTTTGGCTCATAAACCATGTGAGAGCTAGAGGAATACCAAAGTATTTAAGAAATGCTCCTTCTATTAGTGAAAGTGGTGGCAAGTTTCCCAGTAACATCACTGTAAAGAGGGATACTACAAACCAAGTCATTTGTGTAAATGATATGGGGAAGGGTAAGCGAAAATCATTAATGGAATAGAGTACCTTTTCTACCGACCAGATACTGGTATAGCTTCGTATTTTCTTCATGTAATCAATCCTTTCATAAAAAATAGGGTGCTAGATTAGCCACCCCATAAAATAAAAAAATCCATCAGTCATTTTTTACTGATAGATTAGTATAAGATTTCAAATATCCCATGACTGGTAGAAATGAATGTTCCTTCAATTTCTAAATCACGACCATAGGATTCATAATCAATATAGTTTTGTAAGTTTGCAGGAACTTCACCTAAAACACCAGTTTCTTCAATATAGTATCGTGCTACATCTGCCATATCATCACAATCTGAATGGCAAATAATATCTTCTTGATGTTCGTAGAGTTCTTCTATACTACCAAAATGAGATTGCAAGGCAGATAGTTCCGCACGTATTTCAGTAGGTAATTCCTCAACGATCGTCCATAGGCGATTTAATTCGCCAATAGACGTGTATTCGTCAACTTCAAAAGGCAGTTCATAATCGTGAATGGCAAATTCCTCGTATTCATCATTCAAGCCAATTTTTTCTTTGACTTCCTCAAAATCAATGGGAAGTTTAAACCATGCACCTACTAATTCTCCCTCATTATATTTTCCTAGATTAACAATATAGACCTGCATATCATCCATATAATTCACATCCTTTCTTTAAAATTTGCATAAAAAAAGCACTAGATTAATTTATCTAATGCATTTTTATTTAACAATACAAATGTTTTTACTATTATTCTTTTTCGATTTCATTAACTATTGCGTTAAATGCAAAAGTATCCTGTATTAAATTTCTAATCTCTCTAACATTTGAACAATATATAAAACTATCAAAGAGTCTTTCTCTAACATCAGGAGATAGGGGCATTTCATATTGTTTTGAAGATTCAATAAGGATTTTTTGACCGATTTTATTTTTTTCTTCACTAGTTAACTCTTTAAAATGTATAATTTTATCGAATCTATAAAATATAGGACTTCCTAGGTTTTCTTCAATCTCTTCAAGGCTTAGGTAATTCGATGTACAGATTATTATTGATTTTTCTAATTCCAAATAATAGTTTTGATCCTCGTAAATTCCTTCATCAAATAGTTGATAAAAAGCACTATGAAATGAGGGATGGGCTTTATCAAATTCGTCTAGTAATAATACATTTGATTCTCTATCTAATAAATCTTTAGCAAAACTCCTTTCATAATGTGCACCACCAAAAAGATAATTAGCAAACTGACTATTTTGATACATAGAAAATTGTTTTCTAAATAATGGTTCTCCAATAATCTCTGAAATGAATTTTGCCGTTTCGGTCTTACCGATTCCAGACATTCCATATAATAGTATAACTATTGGTTTTTTACGATTAGATAAGGTAACAGGAAACAATGCTTGTAGTAATTTCTCTTTTGCACTTTTTTGACCAATAATTCTGTCATCGTATTTTGAATTGATTTCTTTTAAATCATCTATATCCAAACTAGTATATTCTTGATTATGCACTTCTGTTTCTGGAAATAATCGTTTAATTTGATTACTAATTTGTAATGGGGGATTATGTAGATATAATCTATCATAATCAAATTTACTTAAAAAATTATTAAAGTTAATAATCACATGTTCTCTAACACCAGCGTATTCATCTGAACCCACAACTATATTTTCTACCCTAATCTTTTCTGGTTCACTCTTTGGTTGGGGTTGATCAGATATCTGAATAATCATGTTTTTTGAATCTCTGTCATTCTCATATACTAATTCTGTTAGTGTTTTATATTGAGTTGGAATTGATTCGTTAAATTTTAATCTTGAACCATAAAATATCACTATATCACTCACTAATAACACCACCTAACACCACATCGTATACATCTAGTAAATCATTTTTATCTTCATTTTTTTCTCCAGTAACTATTTCAGTAACGTCTATTTCATTTTTTTTCTTTTCGAATTTAAACTCATTTTCCATTGATAGTTGATTCATTGTACAAATTCCTACTTTAATTCCATAGTAAGTAAGATTCATTTTTGATAAGTCTGCTAACGTATAACTATTTTTAAAAGCGTTAATATTAAATCTTAAAACTGTTTTAGGAACAGGTTCGCTTCCTAAAAGCATTTGATAATATCCCCTATCTCCAAGTATAGCTTTATTAAGTTCAGTTAAATCAATGGGTATTTCTTCTTTAGGTACCACATTTAAATATGAACTATACATTTTATAGATGGTTATGGATTCTTCTGGAGCATATACCTCTTCAGATTTAAAAGTATGAATGTTGTTATCCTCTACAGCTAATGACAGATAATCAGTTAATAAAGTGTTTGATATTGTTGATTCCATTATTTTAGCCATTTTAGAATCATAACCTGTATTAACACTACCAGAAATAGTTGCCTTAAAAGCAGAAAAAAAGTTGAATCCAGTTTTTGCTTGAGCATCTATTTCCGCTACAAGCTTAGCTAACCTTTCTTTATTTTCATTTGTTGACCAATCAATTTTCCCACCATTTTTGATGGTTACAAAATCATTAGCCGCTACTTCATCAAAGTAAATTATTTTTAAAAAATTTGAGTTTCTTGATTTTTTAGTCATTCATCGACCTCCTATGTTTTAATTAGATATATTATATCATTTTATAGAAGTATCATGAGCCAATAATTCTATTGAATAGCTCCAATAAAATATCTTTCACACCCGCTGCATTAAAAACCAATCCTACTGCAATAATGGCAATGATTAGAAAGCCAATGAGTTTACTAAATTCTCTTTTAAAACCAAGATACAAGCCAATCACAACGATTGCTAAAAGTACCAGTGATTGAGCGTTTGATAGAAACCAGTTATAAAGGTTTTTTCCAAAATTCATAAAAATTTCTCCTTTCTTTTTGAAATTAATCTACTTATATTAATGTACTAAGTTATCACGTCCTTATCTTTTGCTGACTGTTGTATTAAAATCATCTCGTGGCGTTCTGTTAGTTTGGCATTATCCAGAATATCTTTGATAATCTGTGTGTGATTGATTTCATCCAATTTCATGGCAACTTTTAAAGTAGGGGCGACTTGATGGGATAACCAGTTCAGCGTTCGCTGAAAGTTGTAAGGCTCTGGTTTTGTCGTTAATTTTAATTGTTCACGATTACTTCCAATAAACCAAGCCCACTCTTCATTGAGTTTCCAGTCAGAACGTGGTTTTGAGTCATCCCTATCCACAAAACGAATATAGCGATTGATAATCTTAAAAGCGGTACGTTCTGGATTACCATAGACTAATAAATCAGTAATAGCATAATAGGCACGTTCATTTTTTAAACGAATCTCAAAACGATTTTTTACGTCTGCGTCCTCAACGGGAATATTATTTTTCTTAAACTGTTCATAATCTTTTTCATAGATACAGAAATAGACTTCACTTTGGAGTGAACCAATATAAAGTGTATTTCCCATACATTCCTTTTCATCCTTGCGTACCAGCTCACCACTACAATAGCTCTTGAAACTGCGGAAGACAGATATACATTCTTCTTGTCGACATTTTTCTGTAAGATTTGGGATATTCAAAATCCCTGTTTTATCGTTGATAGCAAGGTCAAGTCGTTTCATTACACCTCCAGCCACCAAAGCATCCATAAAGAACTCATACCAACTTCTTTTTTGTGCCAGAAGGTAACTTTCAAATTGGCGACAGCCACGACCTTTTAATTCCACCAATACACCTTTTTCTATCTCATGGGATACTAACACGAATATATCACCTAATACGTAATGTTCTTCATAGGAGTAGAAGCCATAGTTCTCATGAAGAAAGTAAGGCACTTTTAGTCGTAAGATTTCTTCGACCACCTTTTGTACGTCTGTTGTTGGAAATCGAATCCGTACATAATCAAAGAGCATTTCAAGGGGAGCTTCGGGATTAAAGCGTTCCAGGGTTTCAAAGAGTGTCCTTTGTAATTCGTTTGATGGTTTTACTTTGCCTGTTTCAATATCGCTAAGATACTGTCTTGTAATTCCTGTGGCAACTGCTAAACGATTTTGTGATAGTCCATAAGCTAAACGTTTTTCTTTTAATTCCTGTATCCAAATTTGTTCATTCAGTATAATTCCTCCAATCAAAAAGGCATATGTCAACTATTGAAACTCATCTGACATACGCCTAAATTTATATAATCCCTTGTAACCAAAGGTTTTTTTGCTATTTTTTTGACTGTTTCTTGTCGATTTGTACCCCCCTGTTAGATACGGGGGTTAGGTGCTGGCGTGGCTATCGCCACACCAGCCAGCAAGATCAGTCCACACCTGCGACTTTCGCTTCGCACGTCGCCTGCGTGGACTGTCTGCTGTTGGATAATTTCTTTATTTCCTCTAGAAAATCATGACCTTTTGGTACTAGAGGAGTGTAAAATTCTGATATGACACTTGTTCCCACATCTACATAGCCACGCCCCTTGATTTGCTTTAAGAAGAAATCTTTTTGTATATCACTGCCAAACATCATGCCATAGCCCATTTCAGACATACGGCCTAGTGCCACCCTAAAATTAAATTGGTCTCGGATTCCATCACCTAAATATTTTGCGTCTGGACGTTGGCAAGCTAGTATTAAAAAGAAGCCAGCTTGACGGCCTAACATAACTATCTGTTTGAGTTTGTTAAGAACCACGTTATTTTCTTTATTTCCCAACATTTCCATGAAAGCCACGTATTCATCAAAGATAAGGAAGTTCGCAGGAAGTCCTAAATAGGCATAGTTTTCTCCTGTTTTATAGTTTTCCATTTGCTTCATTTCTTCACTACGTTTCATCATTTCTTCGTAAAAATTATCAATGCAGGAAAGCATATCCTCTTTTTTGTAGTAGACATTTTCCATCACAGAGCCTAAATCTGCAAGGTCAGCATTCTTTGGGTCAAGAATATAAAGCTTTGAATCTGTATGCAGTAGGGCTTCAATTAACGTTAGAATAAAGTAAGTTTTCCCACCACCTGTGCCACCAGCAATAAGCATATGAGGGAGTTTGTCATATTTCCACCAGACATTTTCCATTAGACGTACTTTTCCATCATTTGCTTGGACTTCATCTATGGAAATACGACTAGAAATCGTATCATAGAGTAGGGTATATTCTACATAGGAATCCTTTAACTCTTTATCCGTCAACTCACAATACAAACCACTTTCTAATTTCTTTTCAAGGTGCAAGAGCTGGTCTTGATATTTCCCTAAAGTTATTTCTACCCGAATTTGTATTAGCCCGTTATTAAGGTGATAGTACATCTTAGGGAAGTAGGTGATTCTTTCCTTGGTACGGCTGGATGAATCTTTAAAAAAGTCATCTGTTTTGAGCTGTTCTGATTCATACCACCTATTTTCAAGAATCATCTTTGCCAGCTTTTGACGGTGCTGTAGTTGTTTAAATGAATCGTATTTATATCTTCTGAATAGAAAAGCCACCAGCAAGCAGACATGAAGTGCAATACTGAAACTAATGGCTAAATATGAAATATCAATCTTATCTACTTGTGATAAATTAAAGTTCTGCCAGTTGATCTGCTGGATTGTCTTTATATGAAACAGTCCGACAATCAGCAGGAAAACGGGCAGTAAGGATAGAATCGTAAAATGAAAAACTAAGTCTTTATCACTTGGACGAACTCTTTTACCACGAAAATAGAACTGTTTCATGTTTTTTCACCTCCGTATTATTTATTGATAATTGGTTCTTTCTTAGTCTGTTGGTTTTTCAAGGAAGTATCTTTTGATAAGACAATATCATCAGCTTTAATATACCAGGTTACATCTGCTCCTCGGAAAGTAGCAGTAGCCACAGTGTCAGCTATTGGATTGATAATTTCTACCCTTGTGTTATAGTCAAATTCCTTTAGAGGTACACTGGCGGGAATACTCACTTGAATCATTCGTCCTTGTCCTTTTGATTTTAAGTCATAGGTACGTTCTTTGATTTCCTCTGAAACCGTACCATCTTCATTTTGAATACGTACCTCACGGCGAAGGGCTGAAAATTTTAACTCTCCAAACGTTATGTCTTTTTCTAATACAATACCATTGGCTAATCTCATAATTAAATTCCTCTCTTTCTTTAGGCTTTTACCATGTCATCTGCGTGTAAAATATAATTTGTAAAACCACGGGTACCAATTTTATATCCTTCTGCGGTAATACACGGGTTGATTAGTTTTACACCATCTTCAAAATCAAAATTCTTTTCTCCAGCTTCAGCAGGAAGAATTACCACAATATCATCTGCTCTTTGAATATTAGAGTATAGATTGAAGCTTCGAGACAGGACCATCATTTGTCCGTTGATTCTTCGTTGTTCAATTTTATCCTCACCAGCAAATTCTAAATTTCCGAATGTTTCCTTCATGTTTGGTATTACAAATTTTAGTTCCATATTTTTTGCCTATCCTTTCTTTTATGTGGTTTAATGGGTTTTATTTGTCTAATGGTCTAATGGTTTTGCAGGGCGGGGAACGCCCCTTTAATTTTTGTTTTCGTAACTTCAAATCATCGCCTCCTATGAGTTTTTCCAAAAAAAATAGACACCTCATTTTTCGAAGTGTCTTATTCTATATATTCAATTTTCTAGGAATACGTTATTATGCTAGATATGTTCTGCAGTATATCAGCCCTAACATTCTTAGAAACCACTGTATTTTTTCGTCAGTCGCAGTAATTTCTTAAAAATTTGGATTCCAATTATACTCTATTGTTTTTTCTCGTCTTTGTTTAAGGTGAGTGTCTAAAAAGTTATTTCGAATTGGAAACCTCATATTTGTATCATATTGAACCTGTGCAATAAAATTATCATTACTCGGAAATAAAGCTCTGTCTTTTCCTCTACGAAGCTCTCTTTTGTATAATACCATGTATATTATATCTGCTTCCATATTTCCATGTTTTACTTTATGAGATGTAAATCCAAAATTCTCTAATGTTTTAATGTTATTGATAATATTCTTTACGGCATCGCGTACATGATTTGGTCTTCTAGCTAATTTAAGATACACAACTGCTTTAAATCGCTTCTTGTCTTCTAAGCTAATGTCTTCAATTTCTGTTATTAGATAGTCTTCAGTTTCTATATCTGGATAATAACGAAAGGAATCTTCAAATTCATTTCTATCTTCATCGTTAATCGGAAACATCAATACATTTTTATCTTTAATTACACGTTTCCAAGCTTCTCCCAAATCTATTACACCACTTGCTAAGTTGCTAACTATAGAGCAATTAATTGTAAAAAAAGAATTAGCAGTTCTAGGGGAATGAAACGAAATCATAATAGTGTCTTCTAAGGATAGTTCTCTTAACTGGAAAATCCTTTCTGCAGTATGTAAACCGAGAAAAACTCGTGACTCAATATCTAAATCTACACCAACAAATTCCACATTTATGTGTTGTCTTTGTTCAGTCTGATTATTAATATCTAGTTGATATATTTTATCACAAGTGGTGAGCATTGTGGACATAGATAGTTTTTCAAAGAATAGTGAAGTATCTTCATGCACAGAAGGATTTTTATATATTTCATTATAGGTTATGTTTTCTTCACACAAATATCCGACCCATGCTAATACAGTAGCGCTTAATCCATCATATAACTGTAAGAGAGAGTCCTTAAAATTGTAAACAGTTGACTCTTGCTGAATTTCTTGTCCACTTTTTCTATATGAAAAAAACATTTTGGAACCTTCTGCTTTAACTCCACCATGTGAAATTGCGTTACGAATATTTGAATCAGCTAAGTCAGTAATTGTACTATATCCTCTTTTAGAACTTGCTAAGCATTCTATTTGTGGAGTTAAATTTTTTTGAAATAAATTATTGTTTTCAATTATACTTTGAAATTCAATGAACAGTTTTAGTATATTGCTGAAACTAGTATTTAATAAATCGTTGTATATATTAATACTAAATATTTTTGCTTTTAACTCTTCACTCCCTTTAAATCTATTCATTAATAAAATTCTTTCTTCTATATCTAATAAGTTTTGATAAGCATAGATCAAGAAGTGGAAATTTTTTAATAAAGTCGTGGTCATATTTTCTTTCCCTATAATCTCCTCAATTTTCCGAATTTTTGTTCTTGTGAAATGGAATAAATCATTGTCCCAATGTTTCATTTGAGGATTCTTAAGGTATTTATATAAAATAGGATGATAAATTGATGGTAAGAAGTCTAACTCTGAAAATAGAGAAGCAAATGTTGATTTTAAATCTTTCAAACCAACTTCTTTCGTTTCCTCCCACCAATTAATGTAGTCAGTTAGTTGCAATACAATCCCTCCAATAGTTTGTTTAATTATATTATACTATACCACTTAAACTCATCAACAAATCTAAAGAAGTAGTTATTTTTTTATGAATTGTAAAAAATAAAATTACTTAAAAATCTGATTTAGAAACATATTTGCATAATTATTGTATTTTTAATTATTTATTTAGCATTTCTGATTTTTTGATTATGTATCCCTTCTGCTAATTAATTCTTATTTTTTAGTATGATATAATAAGTATAAACTAATATTAGATTAATGAAAGGTGGTATTATTTATGTATTTAAGGCAGTCACGTATTCGTACAACGAAAAAACTTCTTAATGACATAGAAGAAAACCAGAAATTTTATTTGGGTGTTAGTTTAAAAGAAGAAACAATAGAAATCATAGAACAAAAACTTTATTGTGCTGATATACAAGAAGGACAGACAATATTTCCGAACCCTTTTAATGGAATTATGTCGGTTAGAAACGCTATAGGAGAATTTATTCCTCAAAAAGGTCAACCTAAAGAAACAGCATATAGATCTCAATCGTGGGAAACTAAAGATTGGGGAGGCTATACTCATTCTGGAACATCATATGTTCCATATAAAAGATATCCAAGATTATTTATTGAACCTAAGGAATTTAAATACGTTGTTATTTCCGATGAAGAAGGCAATCAGTATTTTATGTTGAGTCATGAATTCAAAAATAATGAAAATGATAATAAAAATATACTATTTGGAGCTAATTTAACATTGGAAATTTTCAATGAAGTAGGCACATTTATCATGGATACAAATAAAAACTTTATTGATACGAGTTCATTTGAAACTGTAAATTGGAAAATCATTCCAAAAGGAGAGAAAATCTGGGAATCTTTCACCAATAAAACTACAGAAAATCTATCTAAAAGTGAACAGATATTAATCCAAGAAAGATTTGACTATATTAACTCATTTGAACCAGATACTGTCCGTCAAGGTATTGGTGGTTATACTGGATATTTAATTTTTGAGTTTACGGATAAAAATCTCTTTATTTTTGATTCAATATTATATGGTGATGCAATGTATATTTTTAAGGATGATTGGGTTAATGTTTCTAAATTAACTAAAAGAGAGATTGTTCAAAATAATCTCGCTGAGGAAAGAATAATTCATAACGAGCATTGGAAAAATAAACTAAATAGATATCTTAAATAAAATATAAACTCATCATTTATATTTTAATATTAATGATGAGTTTATATATATTACTCTAGTCTGTCAAAAAATATAATTTAATATTTTCTATGTATTTAAAGTTTAAGCTAATTCAAAATAATGTAAAATTTCCTTAAAGATTAACAGATAACTGTTTAACTATAATAATAAATTGAATATTGGATTATACTGTATAGTTTTTTGTGATAAACAGGTCAAATTAGGTGCGAAAATTGCACCATTATTGCACTTTTATTATTTTTTTATATGCTTTGTCTTACTTAATACTTTCCGCAATCTCTTGATTTTACTGCGTCTGCTCTTATATGCTGTATGCTTAAAATAGAGTGGGAATAAATAGCTAATTTGATACGGATGACAAGTCCCTATAAATCAACATTTCCCAACTTTTAAAATACTATACTAACATTAAAGATGATATGGTTTCCTACCATTTCCCTGCTAAAATTTTCTGGGAGTCTTTTATTTTTCTAATTGAAGATATTTAACACTTAATCAATTATCTTTATCAACATTTGTTAATCACATAGTTATTCATTATCAGAAAAAAGTTATATTTGTTTTATATTCAATATAAGATTTGCATTTTATGCATTAAATAACTTAGACTGTAGACAAAAGCTGCTTCAAACTCGGAATTACGAGTTTGGAGTAGCTTTTTATCTACTTCGTTTCGAAATTTTGGATAAAAAATAAAGGCTCTTTGCCTTTCCATAGTCATGTGGTTAATTTCTTTAAATTCATTGTAGCAAACACCAGCATCGTATACGTTGCGACTTTTACAAGCCTCGATACTTGGACCAACGCATCCCATACTTTTCTTTTGCATCCGCAAATATTCGTTCAATCGCTTGTTTTCGTTTTTTGTAAATCGATTTATTTCGATGCATTAGACGAAGATGTTCCGCTTCATCCATTAAATCTCCCCAAACGTGTCTCCTGATGACTCGTTGATGATTTTTACTTTTGGTACGTTGGTTTAGTAGAGGGCAATGCACACACTAATGGTTTGTCGCATGGAACGAACACCAAATAAATACTAGATAAACACCAATTTGATCAGAATCACTGAATCAATACTTGGGCGACCGAACTCCGAGTATGTCGCTTCGACGAACCGAAAACATTAATAGAAAAGGCAGTAATATGCCTATAAATCCTATCGGAGCCGAAACCATTTTTTTCATTGTTCTTCGTTCCCCTTGATCACTTTTGAAGTCTGCCTATCTATTAGCTTATTTTGCGGTTCCTCTTGGCTTTTACGTTCTCTTCTGATAATGTGTTTTTTTAAATAATCTCAAATCAATTGTTATTAGTCTTTTTCGTTCTGGCGTTTGTTTTCAATGCTATTTTCAGTTGGTTTAGTCAATCTCAACTTTCTGGATATCGTTGCTTGATGGACATGTTGTTTAGAAGAATTGGTCTTCTCTTTTGACTTGAAAAGATCAGGTTTCATTGATTCTTTCCTTTTAGTACTTTGCGTTGGTTCTTCTACCTTAGAAATACTTTTTTTTCAGGTGTTTCTCCTTTAACTTGTCTCTCAGATAGTTGTTTTTCAATTTGCCTATAGCCATCATTTTTCCACTGGAATCGCTGGGAATGTGCCTGTTTGCTATTGCGTGGTTGTTCGCCTTACTCTTTCTTATCTAAGTCTGTGGATGAAAGTGTTTCTCTTTTATCTTTCCTGCTCTTGCGCACCGATTGTGCACCTTTAAAAGCCAAGTCGTGTAAGGTAAATAAACGACGTTGTTTGACTAATCATTCTTCTTGGGCGCCTTGTCACGTGATTACCGATGGTTTGAGAGTCTGACTGCGTAATGCCATCATTCCCATTAAATAGTTCAGCTTAAAGAAAATACCGGCAAAAATAACTATTTGAAGAAACGCCACTTAATTTACCATTATCAAACACTGTTAATACAAGTTTTTATACTGAAAATATAAATTTTATAACATCATTTAATTGAAGAAGAATATTCAGTAAAGTGATATGAAAAGTGTTTAATATTCGTTTTTTCTTAGATCCATGCATATAAAGACTCATTTGTAATATTTTTACTTGGACAAAAATCTTATGTTTTTCCTCTTAATCGAAAAAAATTAAGAATAAATTAATTAATAACATATTTTGTCAATAGGCAAATAGTATAATATATTTATAAATAAATTTAATTTTTCTAAGTTCTTATCGAATGATTAAACTAAAACAGAGGTTTTTTATGGAAATTGAAAAGATTTTAGAGGATAACGAACGTTTCAAATTATTGATCCTTAAGCATTTAGAAATAGAAAAAGGAAATTATACTCATATAGCTACCATTTACCAACTTACAGGCTTATCTAAATTTAAATTAGATAAGCTGCTGTTAGAATTAACGACAGAATTACTCGCATTTCCTGAAAACCCTAAAATAATTGTAGATAATGAAGGTCTAGTGGAAGTTAAAAATCTAAATTTAAATATTGTAAAACAAATACGTTTAAATTATTTTGAAAATTCAATCACTTTTCAGCTCTTAAAGGATATGTTGACAACTCAAACATCTCTTGAATCATTTTCGAATGAATATTACTTAAGTCGTTCACAACTTTATGTTAAAAGAAAAAAAATTAAAACTTTTTTCAACGATTTTGGCATTAAGATTAAAAAGAACTTATTCATAGGTGATGAAATGACAATTCGGAATGTTTTATTCTCGATTTTATACGATGTATATAATGGAATGAAGTTTCCTTTTTCTGAACATGAGAGAAGCTTGATAAGTATTTCTATAAAGCACTATGAGCATTGGTTCAATTTAAAAATGACAAATGTTGAAAAAGTAAAATTAAGAATCTTTATAGGCGTAGCCTTCTGTCGCGTGAAAAGAGGCAACTTGATAAAAACTAGTTTGCTGAATAGTCAAAAAATCTATCAAGAACCTGCTTGGCAAAAATATATTGAAAGGATGAATGAATTTACACAATTGAAAAAAGACTACTCATTAAATGAATTAGATCATGTGGCTATTTACATATTTTTGAATATGGATGACAGCTTTTCATCAGATTTAGCTGCGAATATAGAGAAATTACCATTTTCTGAAGCTGATAATTTTACACAAGAAGTTTCTAATCAATTATTCTCGAATTTGAAATTTAATAACAGCATGAAAGAAAAAATTTATGATTTTACCAGAATATTTAAAAAATCAAATAGAAACCGTTTTTTTTTCGATTTTGCAGTCAATTCTTTTAAATCAGACCGATCCATCAGATTCTTCGTGGAAACTTATCCTTATATAACTAGTCTGATAATCAATGCGATTGAAACGAATACAACTAAATATATTGATAAAAGCAATGTATGCCGTAATCAACTTGTTTGTGATTGCATTTTTATTTTATTTTCACTTTTTCCTATTGAGACTTTAGAACGACCTGTATGTGTATGTGTCGATTTTACATTCGGAAAGTACTATAACGAGTTTATAGCGAAGCAAATCAATGGTTTTAAACATTTTAATTTGTTCATAGTCGATCGATTAACAGCGGATACAGATATATACATATCTGATTGCAATATTGATCATTCAACGATTAGTCAAATCATTTGGAAAAACCCGCCGACGGCAGATGATTGGGAAGATTTTGGAAATAAGATTGTGGAAATAAAAAATAAGTATCATTCTTAAAATTTTCATAGAAGATAAAATAGTATACCTTAGAAAGACATAATAAGAATGTGGGAATTAGACTATTAAAAGTGATTGTGATTATACTGAACTTATTTTACAGATTTAGAAACTCAACTTATGCAGAAAATAACAAATTAATACAGCAACAAAATAGTAGAATTTACTACGAATAAGAGCATGTTTATATTGTGAAAAGTAACTTTACTAAGAAAGAAAATGAAGGAGATCATTCAGAACAATTAAAAGCTTTCAGCCAGTTGGTAGCTAAGCTGAAGGAGAAACCAAGCACTTCTAAATAAATAGAAAATATGAATTGGACTATTTATTTAGAAGTCTTTCTGAACATATTTCCTAAGGGGATAGTATGGAGGCTGATACAATGGATAGAAATAAAAAGAGTTATAAAAAAATTATGTACGTGTTTGCTTTATTGATAATGGTTATTAGTCAATTAGGTATAGCGACAGTATTCGCTGAGGAAATAGCTAGCACTAAAGGAAATACATTGAAACTTTCTTTAGACAAAAGTGAATATACAAAAAATGAAGAAATACAGGTAAATATAGAAGGAAAAGAAGAAGAACTGGACGGTGTGACGCTTACCAAAAGCGACGAATTACTAGAACAAAACATAGAAAAGATTGATAAAAATCATATGAAGATCGTACTTTTAGCGCAAAAAGAAGGAAACTAACAGGTAGCAGCTAAGTCTTCGATCAGTCTATCTAATGAAGTGACAATTAATGTTTATGAGCAAACGGAAACGAGCACAGCTAGTTCGAATAAACATCTTCCATTTGAAAATTATGCAAGTTCAGACATTAATACAACTACTAGTATTTTAGAAAATCAAAATATAGCCCCTAAAATGGGCAACATGAATGTTGTAACCACACCCAAAGAAGTTCAAGCGGGTTCATTGGAAAACGTAACTTTTAATCTAAATGCTGATGCGGGAGATATCGTAGAAAGTAACGGGAATATTCAGATAAAAATTCCCAAAGGTGCAGTGGCTTCGGCTTCAGGTGCTGATTTGGTTAGTAATTTAGCTTATGATACTCCTGTTAATTTTGAAACTAAAACTTCAGATGCAGATAATTGGATATTAAATTTTTCAATTGATGTGAATAAAGTGGATCAGACAACTACTTTCCAAACCATCATTAGATTATCGTTCAAAACAGCTGTTTTTTATGTTAATGGACAAGATGAGCCGGTTAACCCATACACTGTCTCTGCCTGTTATGTTGGAGAAGAAGCTACAGATACATTTACTATCATTCCTGTAAACAATGGACGTCCTCCTTTTGGAAAGTATTACTATGGCGATAAAGATGTTGATAGTTCCGGTACGCAATACGGCGTATTGGAAATGAATAATCCAGGTAAAAATAAGTTTGCTGTCGTCGTTAATTACGATCATATAGAGCGTTCTAATGTAGTGCTTACGGACACGTTACCTGAAGGAACTACATTAGCTCCTTATCCCGGAGCTTTTGATTGGGCTACAGGCGATAAAACACCAATTGCCGGAGGAGTCAGAATTGCTGAGGTATCTTGGGATTCAGAAGATAATCAGAGTGCTAATTATGTCACGGAAGATTTCTTAGACGATGTCTCGTTTGACCAAAGCACTAGAAAAATTACAGTTAATTTTGGGGATATTCCTAAAGGGAAAGCCTATTTTATTGAGTATGCTTTAGACGTAACGGATCCCAACTATATACAGTCCCAAGAATTTGTACGTAATAACGCAAATATGACATTTGAAAGAGGCAGTTACAAAACTTCGGTCCCTTTGCAGATTAAAAATGTTATTATCTCAAATGTGGGATTATCTAAACAAGTAAATAAGCATATTGTGAATTTAAATGATAATGAACTAACTTATAATTTACGTTTCAATGTCTTTAGCGGAACAATCCCAGAAGGCGCAGTAATTCAAGATACGCTTGATTCTTCTAAAGCGAACTTTGTCTCATGGCTATCGACAATTGATGATGACCTATTTGAGGTAAGTGCCGATAATAATACAGTTAAAATAGTAACAAAAAAAGAAATTATAGGTCCATATATTATGGATTTCAAATTCAATGTAGACACCAGCAAGTTAAATGTGGGCGAAATTCTTGAAAATGCGGCTACTATCACAAACAGCGATGTTACATTATTAAGTAGTAAAGTTGAAACAAAGCGTATTGACGGCAGAATTCTGATAAAAAAAATAGACGAAGCCGGCAATCCTTTATCAGGAGCTAAATTTTCTATAAAAGATAATTCTGGAAACCTTGTTGACAGCGGCGCTACGAATAGTGATGGAGAATATCTGTCTAAACCATTGGATGTCGGAAACTATCGAGTGACTGAAACGAAAGCTCCGGATGGGTTTATTCTTGACAGAAATCCGCATCCCGTTTCTGTAACCAGCGATTCTATTTCACCAATTACTATGACTTTGGAAAATAAAAAAGACTTAGGCGGTGTCATCTTAACGAAAGTAGATGAAAAAACTGCAGAAGTGCTACAAGGTGCGGTGTTTGAATTACAAACGGCAAATGGAGATGCTGTTCGAAAAGGTCTGGTCACTGATACTAAGGGGAAAATACTTGTAGACAAATTAGAGCCGGGAGATTATCAGTTTGTAGAAACTCAAGCCCCAACAGGCTACGAGTTAGCTGCAGCACCAGCGAAGTTTACCATAGAAAAAGCTCAGACAAAAGCGGCTCAAGTGCAGATAACCAACAAACTAACTCCGAGCAGCGTTGTACTGACTAAAGCAGATGAAAAAACAGGAGATGTACTACAGGGAGCAGTATTTGAGCTGCAAGATCAGTCAGGAAAAGTACTACAGAGTAGTTTAGCTACAGACAGCAACGGCAAGCTGGCAGTAGCTAATTTAGAGCCGGGAGACTATCAGTTTGTAGAAACCCAAGCTCCGACAGGATATGAGCGAACGACAACACCAGTGACATTTACTATAAAAAAAGCCCAAGCAGAGGCAGTCCAAGTACAGATGTCCAACAAGCTAACTCCAGGCAGTGCTGTATTGACCAAAGTTGATGAAAAAACAGGAGATGTACTGCAAGGAGCAGTGTTTGAACTGCAAGATCAGACTGGTAAAGTGCTACAAAGCGGTTTGACTACCGACAGTGGAGGCAAGTTGGCAGTAGACAATTTGCCACCGGGAGTGTATCGATTTGTAGAAACCCAAGCTCCGACAGGATACGAGCGAAAGAAGACATCGGTGACGTTTACCATAGAAAAAAATCAGACAGAAGCAGTTCAAGTAAGCATGACTAATAAGCAGATTAATGGAAGTATTATTCTAGATAAGATAGATGGGAAAACCGGTCATAGACTTTCAGGAGCAAAATTTGAACTGAGAGATATCCATAATCGTTTGGTACTGAAAGATCTGATAACTGATGACTCTGGGCGTTTAGCGATTACAAGTTTAAAAGCAGGTAATTATCGTTTAATAGAAACGCAGGCTCCTTCTGGCTATGTAATAGATACAACTCCAGTAGAGTTTACCATCAAAGACGGCAGCAAAGAAACAATAAAGTTAGATAAAAAGAATAAACAAAAAAATAGAACGATTCGTCTAGAAAAGAAAGATAGCCAAAGTGAAAACCTACTGCCAAATGCCAATTTTAACTTATTAGATAATAATGGAACGATTATCTATAAAGATTTGAAAACAAACGCTCAAGGCGTATTAGAAATATCTGATTTAGAAGTGGGTAACTATCAGTTAGTTGAAACAGAAGCACCAAACGGTTATATTTTGAATGCTAAACCTGTGACCTTTGAGGTTCAGGAATACACCAAACTAATCACACTAACTAAATATAATCAATTGCAATCAGGAAAAAAACGTATTTCTTCCAATAATCATACTTATCTCCCTAATACAGGTGAATCTAACAGTATCATATTATTGACAATAGGCTTGGCAATTAGCATTGCATTACTTATTTTCTTATTCATAAAACTAAAATTGGAATGGCTGAATTAGATTTAAGTTTAAAATATTCTAACGCATAAATGTACACGTAATATAGTACCGCCCTCTCTCCTTTATACTAAAGATAGTATGAATGAAAGGATTTGGTTCACACGCGGATGAAATTAATTGCTGTCTGCTAACTGCAAATTTTGCTGAAAGGAGGAACATTCATGCCCCAGCCTAAGGCGAAGCTGGAGGATTTTGCATCAGAAGAAAAAAAAAGGCCTTCGAGAACTCGCAGCAACAATCTAAAAATAAAGTAAAGGGCAAAAAAAACACCCATCCGGTCCAAAATAGACGCGGTCGTCATTTATCGAAATAATTGATGCGAAGCCCTCATTGAAAAATGACCACATAAAAGAATAAGAACCTAAACACCGAATTAGATCCAGTGTTTAGGTTCTTATTTCTCGTTTAGTTTGATTAATTTTTCATCCAAAAAAGATCATTAACTCAATAGCTACAAGTATTCCGATCAACAGCGCTAACCCTAACGGATGATAAGGATTGATCGCCCAGCCGACACCAAATGATTTCGGAATAATTATCGGCGCGTACCTTCCGCTGACTTTATCGTCTTTGGGAATAATTAGAAAGAAGCGCAGGATCGTAAAAAGAAACACGATGCCTACAATTAGCATCGGCAGTATCCTTTGATTCGCAAGCTCCGGTATCCGGCTCATCACAAAAGCAAAAAGCACCGTCAGCAGCAAAATTACCACAAAGGCCGCGTCAAAAATTTTTCTTCGCTTGGTTCGTTTGATTAGCTCTGCGTCTTTCTTCATTTTATCCATTAATTGTTCATCACCTTTCAACAGTTCGTCTAAGGAGATTTGGTAGTAATCGCTAATTGAAATGATCATCGGAATATCTGGAAAATTCCGTCCGACTTCCCAATTGGAGATTGTTTGTCGTGAGACGTGCAGATGATCTGCCACCTCCTGTTGGGTCAATCCCAATGATTGTCGTTGTTTTTTTAATTTTTCGCCTAGCAATACTTCATCCCCCTAAATCAAAATTACCTGTTGATAAGACAACTTACAAGCAAGATACCAAAGCACCCTGAAAAAGACAAGCTCGAATGACAAGCATCGTTATTAGATCAACGTTTCCAGCTATTGAACCCCCCTAAGCCTTTCATAAGAATTATATCGTTAAAGGCAATCAAAACACACCCTTAATTCGAAAACAAGATAAAAAAGTGATCACAAATATCTCTGCAACCACTTCCTATTATTGTTTTTTTCAAATCGACTTTCGGCTCTTCGTTGATCGTTCTTCTGATTCTATTTTTCAAACTTCATGGTAATACCGTTTGGATCGACGACGGTCAAACTGCTGCTTTCGTCTTTGGAATAATCGATCTGATTTTTCCAATGCTCTTCCAAGCGATCCAACTCTGCTTGATCAGGTACGACGAAGCTAAAATAATCCAAGCCTAAATCCTGTTCAGACATGGCAGGAATATTTTTTCCTAACCAGATGTTGGACCCGATATGGTGATGATAATCCCCTGTCGCAAAGAATTTGGCTTGATTGCCAAAATTATTCTTCAAGGATAGTCCTAAAATTTCTGTGTAAAATTTTTCTGTTTGCATCAAATCAGCTACTTTTAAATGCACATGACCAACTGTCGTTCCTGCTGGAAATCCTCCCCCTGCACCATCACTCGCGGCGATGACCGCTTCAGCATCCATCTCAAGAGTCACACCAACAATCTCACCATCGGTGCGAATGTCCCATTCACTTTGCGGCTTGTCACGATAGACTTCGATTCCATTACCTTCGAGATCATTTAAATAAAGGGCTTCGCTATAGCCATGATCACTAGCTCCGATCAAAGGCGCCTCGATCGTCAAATAGTGACGCAGCGCATTTCCTAAATCTTTTCGAGTCGGTAATAAAAAGGCCACGTGATACAAACCGGTTTTAGGTGTTATAGGCAAAGGGTTCTGCACCTTATGCAATTCTAGTAATACCGTATTATCAACGCCTAAAGTACTTTGTTTTTCGTTTTGTTCTAAGACCTGCAGCCCAATCACTTCTTGGTAAAAGCGGGTCATTTTTTCTAAATTTGCTACTTTCAATGCCACGCGGCCAATGTGTGCGGTGGCACTTAATTGAAATGTGGGAATAATTACTGTCATGGTTAAAACCTCCTGTAAGGAACAACGTCAGCGAGTGCCGTTATTCGTTTCTTGAGATTACCTTATCATCTTACTAATAGTAAGTAAAATTTCATGCTTGTCTTTTCTGCAATACTAACTAGAGCATTCGTAAAAAGGCTGACGGTCTTCTATAATAAACTAAAGAAACAAAGACAAGTTCCGAGGTATTTTAGCAGAATGATATACAACATAAAAGGAGCAAGAAGACATGGCAGACTCAACGGAACAAAACTACCAGCGGTTAATCAATAAAACCGAAGACTACATCGAACAGCATCTAGCAGAGCCAATCTCTTTGAGTGATCTAGCCAAGAACGCGCATTTTTCAGAATTTCATTTCCATCGAATGTTTAAAAAATATTCATCGGAGACATTAAAGGAATTTGTGACTAGATTTAAGCTAGAACGTGCGGCTATTTTTCTATGTATTGCTTCTTCTATTTCATTAACCGACATTGCCTTAAGCTACGGCTATAACGATGCGAGTTCCTTCAGCAGAGTCTTTAAAAAACATTTTGGCGTCAGCCCCTCCCGCTATCGGAAACAGCAAGAAATGACAAGAGCTTCTGATAGAAACATGGAATAATGAAGTTATTCGAAAAGGAGGACATGAAAATGATCGAACCAAAAAGCATTACCATAGAAAATTTAGAGGACTTGACCTTCATCTACATTCGTTTCAGAGGAAGCTATGCCGCCTTTAGAAAACAGAGCCGCAAAATGTTCAACGAACTATTTGAGTTTGCGACAAAGAATGAGCTTATTATTCAAGATGAGACCAAGGTATTAACTATTTACGATGACAATCCATTTATTACTGACGCGAAAAATTTACGTACAAGCGTTGCCATGACGATTCCAAATGATCGGCCCCTTCAGGAAACCGGCAATATTTGTTTATCAAGTATTTCAGGAAAATTCGGTGTTGGACATTTTGAACTATCCACGAAGGAGTATGGGGATGCGTGGCAGTATATGTATCAAGAATGGCTGTTTAAGGATGAACGAAAAGTTCGCGATGCCGTTCCGTTTGAATTGTATGTAACTGAACCGCCTAGAAATTCAAAGGAAAAAAGTTTGACGGATATTTATATTCCGATAAATTGAAAAATAGAAAAAACGAGGTTGTTTAGATTTTCTATGAGGAAAAAGCAGGACCAAGTGCTCAGATAGTCATTCTGAGCGCTTAGTTATTTCGTTGATAGTTCACGCTACTGGATACATAAGAATTCATAGAATTCACTTGTTACTTGATATCCTTTGCCCCACATTGTTTGAATGATTGTTTCTGGAATATTTCTAATCTGTAATTTCTTTCGTATTTTCTTTATTAACACGGATAAAGAAGATAACTTAGATTGCGTTGTTCCGCCTTGCCACAAATGTTCGCAGATCTCATCCCGAGAAGCAATTTTTCCTTCTGTAAAATAAAGGTATTTAAGTAACTTATGCTCCATTGCTGATAGATTCAATTCTGAAATCGTTCGTTTTATTTTTACGTGATTTGTCTCGTTCAATGGAGATAGCTGGTTCATTTGATTGAATGTCTTATTGGCTAAGTATTTCTTGGTAATGACTTCTCTAATCACTTCCAACGAATGAGATGTAATTAGCCCATCCACTTCATGATTCATCCAGAACTCTTCAACTTCTAGGGTTTGTTCTGTATCAAATTTTCGTAAAATCGGACGCTTCATTTTTTTCAAATTCTCTAAAGTTTCCATAGCCTCTTGATCTGATAGCGTGTTGCTTAATATAACTAAATCAAAATTGCTTATCCGTGTTCCTTTTTTTAACAACGTCAGTAAGTGAGCAGAACAATAGACTTCATGGCTCAAGATTTGAAGTCTATGTTGAATATCGTATTCAGCTAATATGTTTTTGGTTAAAATTAGAATTTGCATTCCTTTATTTCTCTCCTTCTATAGTTACTTAACAAAGCTACTTTATTAATCAAAACTTCTTCTTTTTTTGATGAGGATGTTAACGAAATTAAACCAATCAATCGCGCGTGGCGGCTCCAGCCAATAGATAACTAACGTGCTATTCAATTTACTATTGTCTAAATTATTGGAATCTGTTAGCAGCACATCAGTATTTTTCATTAACGTCGGTTGAAAATCGAGGTTCAAGTGGCTGCAAATATTTTTAATGCTTCTTTTTATGAAAAGGTTGTATTCTTCACCAAAAGAGAAATCAATCGTGATATTGATGGCACTCTGAAGCATTTCCGGTGACAAACAATTCACGAGCATTAATAGATAGTGATAGTATAAATAGACTGCATGCTCTTGAACAAATAGGTTCTTTGTTTTCTTTTGAGTAGCAATAAAGCTCCGGCAAAAATCAAAAACAACTTGATAATTTTCTTGAAAATATGACAAATCAAAAATATTTTCAAAAAGCAGGACCTTTCCACTGAATATCGCGTTGAAATGAATTCGGGCCATTCTATTCGTGATTTCCTTTTTTAAAGAAGAAGTATAAATTTGTGGAAAGGACTGAAATAGCTTTTCTATAAAAAGCTCAATGAGATCACTTTGTATTTCTTCATTTACTAATTCTTCCGCCGCCTGCTCAGACAAAGCTTCATTCAATATCAAAATTCCTATGAACTCATTCAGCTCATTTTCTTGACAGAGTTTTTTTATTCCGTTCGCAAGTAAAAGCTGTTTTAATTCTTTAAACGTTTCTGATTTCATCAGCTTCTCTTTTATTCTTCTAGATAATTTTCTAGTACTTTTATCCGAAGAAAGAGCAATTAGCACATAATTAATGATTCTATTTTTATGTGAAGGGCGCATTGGTTTATAGTTTCTTTCAATAATGTCTACAATGTGGGTCGCTCTTATGAGCATTTGTTCGCTAAATAGTGACCCGGCAAGTTCCGTCCGATGCAAAAGATTTACACCTAGCAGTCGAACCGTGCGTTCGTTACCAGCGATCGAGTAACTGCCCTTCTTTTTTACTAATTCCAAATCTAGTGGTTTTAGCGATTCTTGTACTTTGTCTAACCACTTGTAAACAATCGAATTGCTGGTGAAATGGGTACTCGCAAATTCAGGTGCCGAATCAAATTTTCCCATTAAAATCTGTAAGAGCATCTTTACCCCTATAGATTTTTGAAGGTACTTTTTTAGAAAAAAATTGGATGTCACACCGCCCAATTCCTCTATAGAAATAATGCTATCGTCTTCAGTAATTTTGAATTCTTCTGTAATCCCAAATTCACAGCAATCTTCTTGAAGTCTATCAATCGTTACTCGCAATAAATATTCTGACAATTTGAACTCGTCTTTGATGAAAGATTTTGACTTTGATAAAAATGGGTCCATCTCCAATAATTTAATTAGGTGGTATTTTCTAAGGTCTTTCTTTTCAATCAATTGTTCAATCACTCTTAATTGCTCCTCCAAATAATAAAACAGCCAGTTGCATCCCCACTTAAAAGGGTCCTTTTTGTCCAAATAGTACAGTTCCCGATAACATATAAGCCATTTGGCTCAGCGTCCCTATATTTTCTTTTCCATCACCACTAGGAACAGGAAATTTATTGATTGGATAATCAAAAAAATGGTCATTCGTAGCTAATATTCCTTTTCTTTTTGGGATAACCACGGCTGAATCACTCTCTTTTGCTTTTTCAAGCATCGTGCCTACAGGTTTATTTTTTCTAGCTTTTCTTTCTTCCCTCTTAACTTTTTCAGGAACAATCTCTTCAGCCGGTTTTTGCGAGTTAAAAATTGGATTGCTGACTGCTTCAGAAATACTGCCTATTGAAAAAGACATTGCTACTAATGAACTGAATAGTACTGGTATGTAATATTTTTTCATCTCAATCCTTCTTTCTGCCTGTCATCATCCAAATAAACCAAGAGAAAAGAATCAATAAAAATATCAACCCAATACTAGAAAGAATTAATTGATTTGAGGGCACTTTTGGCTTGCCTAGATATCGCTTGTTCATCGTTTTATCGCTTTGATTAATAGAATTCTTTGCATTGACTAAACAAGCCTTCACACAAATTCGATTGCTCGTTGCATTTGTACTGTCGCAAGTAAGTAGTGTTAGCTCAGGTTTCTTCGTTTCCTGCATAACCTGTATATCTCGTTCATCAATTACTTTTTTCTCTACTATTTTGTACTCATAGTTTTTCCCCAGATAATGCAAGAATACGGAGTCCTCTACTTTCACCTGATTCAACGAACCAAACAAAAAATTTTGACTGCCAACATAGTGCCCTAAAATGACTAAATTATTTTTGGATGGCTCTCGTTCAGGAAATATGGTACCCGCACCGATTAAGAGCTCTTCGTTTTTTAGACCTGAAAAAACTGGTAAAAAAATATCAGCAGCGGGTACCTCAATAGTTCCTATGCCAGTAGTTTTTGGGACCTTCGCTGCTAAAAAACTGGACAGCTGCAAAGGCTGGATCTCTTCGACTACTGGTTGTGGGGTATTGGCTAAATTTGAAGTGATCGTTATCTCTGTGTTCTGATGATAAAGAAGCAACCACTCTTTGATCTTGTCTACTCCCATCAAAGCAATAGCAACCAGCAATGCTCCTATCAACATAGTTCTGAGAACTAGTCTATTCATCCGTTTTTTTCTTATCCTTTCTGCGAATCAATAGCAATATCGTGAGGATAAGCAGTAAAATAATCGCTCCTAATAGATAATAAAGCCATGTATAGTTCGGAGCAGCGTCTAAGACATCAACATCTTTTTTATTGTAGGTTTGTGCAGCTTTTTGAGTAATGGTAAATTTCTTTTCAAATTCCCATTTCTGTTGATAATTCTGTGGTTTCCCTTCGTTGTCCTTCCCGAAAGTAAATTCCCCATTTTTATCTTTTATTCCGTAAGCAGTTCCTTTATAAAGGTATTCACCAGCTTCTAGTTCTTCTCCCTGTAAAGGAATGTTGTACCAGAATCCAGAATTTGGTGCCATCTGCATATTTTCTGTTTTCTCTGAATAAACTTTTTTTTCGTCTTTTTCCTTATAGATTGCCGCATCAATGGCTAAGTTGTTTATGTAAAACGGCTTATCATTGCTGAAGTATCCACGAATAACATTCCTGACATTCCGTTGATTGGCTTCGGCCTTTTGTAGGGTCAATTCTCCTGTTCCAGAGATTCCCTCTGATTGTCGCATCAATACAGCCACTGCAAAATTAAATTTATTTTTGATGGCCATGCCTTCGGAATCCTTTTTCTCTTTTTCATCGCTATCAACTTCTTGGAATGAAATTCCTCCGGCAATAATCCCAGGAAATTCTTCTTGAGGCATTTTTACAGTAAAGGAATAGCGTTCTTTTGATTTAGGTGCTAAGGTGACTACTTTCTTATAGTCGACCAATTTTTCGAGATCATGCTTTTGTGAGGCATGTAGTGGTAAATCATTAGGCGAATATTCTACTACCCCATTATCATTCGTCTTGGCGCTAGTCATTCCAACGTTTATTTTTACTTCTTTATCGGTAGCATTTGATAGATCAACTTCTAGTTTTTGTGTTCCTCCCGGTTCAAGAAGAATATCGTAGTAACCCAATTGCCCTTTTCGTTGGCTCTCCGGCAAAATCGGATCGACATTAAACGCAAACTCAGAAGCTTGAGCAGCTCTAAACGGGAAGAAAATACTTAACGTAACTAAAATAAGTGATAGTACACTATATTTTTTCATGAGACTTCCTTTCAAATTCAAAAATAATATTTTTAGGCTTTACTGCCAGGGCGCGCTAACAAGTATCCACTGAAAATTGGTTGTATAGTTGGTGTCATATTTGATTGTTCGACCTGGAACAGATAAATGAATACTTTTTTCTCCTTCTTCAGCATCTTTCCCCCAAACAAATTGAAATGAACCTTCACCAGTACCTTCTTTGGCCTGCATCACGTTTACAGACTCATTGGGAAAGAGCACAAAACGCTCTTTCCCATCAGGCAATTCTGAAGTTGAATTTGTGACAGCTCTTCCATGTTCAAATGAAATACTTGCACCATCTAAGATACGGCCTTCAGAATCTGAAAATTGATTTTCTTGCTTCAGCTCTAAATTCCAACCAGTATAAGTTTGTCGGTTATCAGTAATTTGGATAAAATTGGGCCCTTTTTCCAATTTACCTGTTGCTTTCACACGAAAAGGCTGTAAAAATGCGAAATATTCTTTGTCGATTGTTTGAATTGATTGCTGTCCAAAATAAAACTCGGAAACATAATCAATTTGTAGCTTTCTCGGCTGATTTTTTGTGTAGAAAAAACGAATATCGCCTTTACTAGTGGTTTGCCCATTGACTTCCAGGGAATAAGCAAATACTAGACACAAACAAACAATCCACAAGATTTTTTTCACAGATTCTCCTCCTTATTCGTTTTAATGAATTAATTTTTCATGGAAAAATTAGTTCTATTCGAATGCCGTATATCATTCAACTAAAGTATTCAGTCCATTTATGAAACATTTTTGCCTAATACTTCTCTAGCTATATCTCCTGCTAAAAGTTGAACTGACTCTAATAAAGATGTGTAAATTTGAATCAAATTCTCTTATTATCGTCGACATACGATTCCACTAACGTATTAAAAATACGTAGTGGAACTCGCAACTGACATCCTTATTCGTTTTAATGACAGGTATTAATCAATCGGGCTGCTTGTTAATGTCCAAACCAAATTTGTCGAATAGTTAACAGCTTCTTTTGGTGTTTTTCCAGGCAGAGAAAGTTCCACCGACTTGATTACAGGTATTTCTTTCACTTTATCTTCTTGATCTTTCTCTTCTACCCATTCGACAGTTCCCCAGCGATTTACCCATGTACCAATCCCAGCGTTTTCGCTCGCCTGCATGACTACATTTGAACGATTATCGCCTTCTAAATAAATTCGAGGATTCAGCACTGGAGCCGGACTATCAGATACACTAGCGCTTTCCGGATTTTTCAAAGTGATTCTTGCACCCGTTAACGTGTGATACTTCGCTGCCTTCTCCGCATGAAACTGATTGGTTTGTCTAACTAATAATTGCCAGCCAGTATACTCACCTCTCGTATCTGTCACCTGCACATAATTTGGGCTTAAATACTCCGTGTCAACGTAACGTTGCGCTCTAGCGTAATATGTTCGATCTTTATTCGTGATTTCTTGCTCACCAAAGTCTAAGCTGGAAACGAAATCAACTGATAGCGGCCCGGGCGTTCCTGGCTTTGGACCATTGGGATTAGTTGGATCAATTGGACGTATCGGCTTATTCGGGTCGGGATCATTTGGATCAACGGGTGGTGTAATTTCATTCCCTGATGTAAAGCCTACATCACCCTCACTTGGATAAAATTGTTCTTGCGCATGTGCAGCTGTTTGAGTTGAGGCAAAAATCGATAAACTTGCTGCGGTAATGATAAACTTTGTTACTGCTCTCATATTTTGCCTCCTATTAAATTAAGGTTTTGCCACTAATTTCCAAGTTAGGCTAGTCGTGTATTTCCCAACTTCTGCATTGGCAGTCCCTGGTACTGTTAAGCTAACCGCATCGGCTGCATCCGTTGCATTTTCGCCAAAATGGAAAGCCCAAGTTCCTTTACCTTGTCCTGCAGCGGCAGAGGCAATACTATGCTCGTCACCAGGAATTAGATCTGCTTTAGTGGAAGTTGTAGGAGTAGCAGATCCGCTGATACTTTTGGCTTTGATCTTATTCAACGTCATAGCTGCACCTTTTAAATCAGTCGTTCCTTTTTTAAATTGTGATTCTTGTTTGACGGTTAAGTCCCAACCTGTATAAAGACCAGTTTTATCCGTTACTTGCACATAGTTAGGGCCATCAGCAGGGGTTCCATTTTTGTACTTTTGCAATGCAGCATTATAAGTATGTGTTTGAGTTGAGATCTTTTGCGTACCAAAATCAAAGCTTGATGCATAGTCAATTGACAATGGTCCAGGTGTACCAGGCTCTGGGCCATTTGGATCAGTTGGATCAACGGGATCAACCGGCTTGTTTGGATCTGGATCAACGGGATCAACTGGGGGAGTTGGAGTATTATCTGTTTCAAAATTTACAACGCCGTTTGATGGTTGAGTAGCTGCATTTGCTGATAATCCGCCCAATACAGCCGAGCTTAATAAAAGTCCTGTTAATAAAATAGTAATTTTTTTCATGTTTTCCTCCTGAGGTTTCAACTGTTTTTTGTATGATATTTGCGTGTCCTACTTAGCTTTCATTCTGGATTAAGGATTACTAGTAGGAGCTTTTTCCAATGTCCAAGTCATGGTTGTTTGGTACGTTGTTTTTTCAGCTAAGGCTGTTTTTGGCACATGTAAATTTGCATTATGATTAAAGGTCCATTGACCTCTTCCTTCATTTTTAGCAGCTTGCACTATTATTTGATCTTGATTGAAATTCGCAAATTTGATTGTTGGATTGATTGTAGAAGGTGCTGTCACACCTGTTGCTCCAACTGGGGTTCCTACGTCAGTCAATGATAAAGTTGCCCCTGACAAATCTTTCCCATTTCCCCCATTTCCTTTAAATTGGGCATTTTGCTTAACTGACAAACTCCAGCCTGAATAAATACCCGTTAGGTCTACGACTGAAAATGTATGTCCAGTGCTCTTATAATCTTGATCAGTCAAACTAATTGATTTTTGCCCAAAATCTAACTTGGATACATGATCAATGTAAAGATCATCCCCATTAGATCCGGCTCCTTGAGTAAATTCGATTTTTCCAGTTGCTTCTTCAGCATTTGCTGAAATAGCACCTGTAGAGATAGACCCTAAGATTAGTGCCAATACCAATAATTTTGTTTTCTTCATGCTTGCACTCCTTTTTTTCGTTCTTTTACTATCATGCATCCGATCATTCCTAAAATCAGTGTGCCGAAAATTTTAGCTCTTATATAGCTAGAATCCCCTAATTGTGGAATAGTATCGGGTAAAGAAGACGTGCTTGCTCCACGATCAACATAGTCGTTCCCATTACCAGATGTCTCTGGTAATTCTTTTTTGTCTTTCGGATTAGCTGATTCTTCCTCAAACTTATATTCTCCATATAACGTTACACTGCCATTACTGCTATATTCTTGTTTTTCTTCTGCATAAGCACCTAGGCTTGTTGAATGAAAGAAAAAAGAAATCATTAAGCAACTGATCAATAGCAATAGCCATTTAGGTGTTTTCTTAACTTGCATCTCTCAAACCTCCAGTCTATGGTGCTAAAGCATACGTCCAGGTTAGCTCACCTGTATAGACGCCTTTGTATTGCTTACTAAACGGTATTTTCATCATCAAGCCCTTAGTGTCTGTCCAACTGCTGCTGATATTCAAAATAGTATCAGTCGTAAACGTATCCGATTCAACAACTGAAGCGTTTTGATTAATTTGAGCATCAGAATAGTACAACGTATCTGCTAGTGATTTACGATCACCGTCCCCTTCTAATTGAATCGGTTTGCTTTGAGCTAAAGAAAGCGTCCATTTTGATTTTTGATAACGCGTATCCTTAATACTCAAATCAGTTTGTGTACTGCCATCTGCTTCGTATCCTTTAGGTTTTGTCGCATTGATTTCTTTTTGCTGAATGGGGTATGAGCCAAAGTTAAAAATCTTTGGAACCGTCATTTTAAATTCACCCTTTGGCTTATACAAGAGCGTAAATTCTGCGCCAGCTGAGGTCATTTCATGTTCGGTTTCATCTGAATCGCCGCCTTCAAGTCCCGTATAAACATAGTCTTGATAATCAGATGTCGCTTTTTTGTAATCGATCAAACGAAATTTTTTCCCAATTGGCATTGAGATTGTTTCCGTTTCAACACTTTTAGAGTCAGCTTTCTTATGATGAAGGACTAGATTTGCAGCAGGCGGATTCTCTACTGTTACCGAGACATTATTTGACGTGTAATCTACCTCTAAGGCATCGGGATTGGTCAGATGAAAATTCGTGTTCAATGATTTTCCGATTGTTGCGCTATCGCTTACCTTCGCGTTGAAGGCGATCACATACTCCTTCAGCAACTCATTACTCGTATTCATCAAATCCAAGCTCTTGATTTTCAGTGTTTTCCCTGTAATTTCATACTTTGATTCAGGAATATCAACACCATCTAGTTTTAGATTTACCTTGTCATCAAATTCAATCCCACCTGGCAAAATCGTTTCGATATCGATAGTCTTAGCACCGAAAGAATTTTTCTTAACTTTAATGGAATCTTTGATTTCTAACTTATCCCCACGCTGCGCAGTCACATCCGTACCAACAGATGAATTTTGCGTGACATTTTGAATTGTTGCTTCTTGACTTTTGATTGCTGTTGGCATTTCGCGGATCATCAAGGCATTGGTTTGTGCCAACGACCCTGTTGAACCAGTAAAGCCGAAGTAAACTTCCTTCGAACCACCAAAAGTCGATAGCATTTCTTGTTCATCCTTGAAGGTGTAGCTGATTGGCGGAATGCCGTCATCTACATCATTTTCTTCACGGATCATTAACGTACGACTAGCCGCATGCCAAGCAACCACCATTGAACGCCAGCCTGGAAGGAGCCTATTATCGTAATACGTCCCACCAAATGACAGCCAAAAATTAGAATTCGTTACTGCGAGATGCCCCTTGGGTGTTGTTTCAGCAGGTTTGACAACTCCGATATGTCCATATCGACGATCAGTAGCTGAAAGACCGGAATCCTGGTCATCGTTATAAAACGTATCGTACTCAACTGAGATGGCATTGCGAACATAATTTCTTCCCGCACTACCGACGCCATAAGCACCTAATGCCTTCCCGCCAGAACCGATCACGCTTGTTTCATCAGCAGTTCCAATTCGCGGATCATTTGTAAAAGTGAAGGTCATCCCATCACCTGTTCCCATTTCACTAGAAGGGCTTGTAATTTTTCTTTTCTTTAAGCCTAAGTAAATATCAAATCGAAAGGCAAAATCATACGTTAGATCGATTTTATTCTTGGACCAGACAGCACCCAGCTGACTTTTCTGATCCTTCGTAATCGTCAGCACCTTACCATTCTCATATACCTGCGGCGGCAGTCCCGAACTTGAGATACCCGGTCGAAAAACATTCGAAATGTTTACTCCACTGCTGTATCCATTCGGATTGTGATAATCTCCAAGCTCTCCCCAACTAGGGTGAACCTTTGAAGGATTATCCGCTGTGCCTACCAAAAAGGGCCTAACTAGCGTCCTTTTATTCTTTGCCGGACCATAATTACTAGTCACAGTCTCCTCTTTCGCAGAAGTAGGTAACTCTTCCGATTCCGATGTACGAACAATTTCAGTGTCTTCGTCACTTTCATCGCTTTCTTGAACGGATTCCTTCGGTTCTTCTGGATCTTCTGACGATTCTGAACTACTTTCATTACTAGAACTTTCAATGATTCGCTCAGAAGTTTCCGCACTGACAAACGAAACTTGGGATAGGGCAATGAAAGTTAGGATGAAAAATATTGTAAGCTTTCTCAGTCTCTGCATTTGCATCCTCCTCCCTTTATAAAATAACTGTTCTCTTTTATATCCTTAGACCTCCTTTCTGTAATGACAATAACAGAAATTGATTTCTTCATTTTTCTTTTTTTTTTGTAAACGCCGATTGTAAAATTAAGCTAGACAACTTAAAAAAGTCATTTGTGCTACACTCAAAATAGTTCCGACCAAAGAATTATAAGGAGTGAGTACAAATGACCTATACCCATCTTACAACAGACGAA
>Ga0334898_1000675_pt1 | contig 49343 bp, 50 predicted proteins | sample GraSluR3_MG_10_FD_207228 | JGI IMG/M metagenome (GOLD analysis project Ga0334898, IMG submission 207228) | Sludge microbial communities from methane-producing bioreactor in Wageningen University, Netherlands - Granular Sludge_3_08-R3 | ecosystem: Engineered > Bioreactor > Anaerobic >... | reverse complement strand
ACTCAGTAATTGAAATGAAATCTGTGTACTTCATAACTAATTTATCTTGTATTGATACTTTTGTATATTCTAATTTTTCATTCATATAAACTCTCCCTATAACATAGAATTAATTGCGTATAACGTTTTGTGAATTGAAGACGTGGACATCCTTCCTTGCTACTGTTCATGTCGTCAATTCACGGTTAGATGCAGTATTCACATGACCCCTTACGAAATATTTTAGGTTCAAATCGAACTACTTTTGGATTATTCCTTCATTGTTCCAAGAAATAAAATCATAAAATATTCATCAGCATAAGTATCATCACTATATCTTAAAGCATGTTTCTTAGTACCATATATGTCAAATCCCAAACTCTTATAAAGGCCAACGGCACGTTCATTATTTGTGACAACTTCTAACTCAAGTTGCTCAACACCCTTCTCCTTACACCATGATATAGATTCATTCATCATTATTCGTCCAATGCCTAGACCCCATTTATCTTGCTTCACCGATATTCCCAACCCGGCACGATGTAAATATCGTCGATTACTCGATAAAAAGCCTACGGAACAATTTGCTACAATCTGACCCTCAACTTCTGCTATCAGAAACTGTTTGCTGTCATCTGTTGTAAGTCCACTGATAAAATTCTCTTCTTGCTCCAGCGTAAACCCAAACTCTCCTGGTTCGCGTGCTAAGAATTTTGTCTCACAATCAACTTCCTTCATATAATCGATAAGAGCCTGTGCATCTCTTAATTCTGGCATCCTAATAACTAGTTGCCTGCCATCTTTCAACTCATACTCCTTTTGGTACATTTCAGTTCTAACATCGTGATTACACATAGGTAAATCCTCCATTCAAAATTTTCTGTTAGTATCGTAATGTCATAAATATCGCTAATGTCGCTAATGTCAACAATCATGTGTAACCACCTCCTTCAAAATCATCTATATTAAAATGCATAAAGCATTGTAATAGCAAAAATATGCTATCTATATTACCGAATGTGGATATTGCATCTAACTCTTTTGTTTACGTATGTCGTAAATACGACATTATTAATGTATATAGACGCATGTCGACAATAATCACATTAGGTCAAGAGGATTTATGATCTTTTGGATTTCTTGTGTCGAGACATGGGTATATCGTTCTGTTGTGCGTGAGCTTTTGTGACCGAGAAGCTGCTGTATATGTCGAAGGCTCACGCCACTTTCCAATAAATGGGTTGCATAGGAATGCCTTAAGGAATGAAATGTACAGGCTTTTCTTATGCCGGCTTTATTTTTGTTTTGATTAAAAACATTTTGCAGTGTGCGTACACTAATAGGACCTGTTTTTGTGGGATTTTCAAAGAGCCACTCTGTAGGCCTATACATTTTATAGTATTCTCGAAGTTGTTCTAACATTTTGTAGGACAGGCCGGTAATTCTATCTTTTCTGCCCTTTCCTTGCCGGATTATAACGACCATTCGGTCACTATCAATATCTCTTATTTTTAAATTGGCTACTTCGCTCACGCGAAGGCCACAAGAATAAGCTAACATTAATTCAGTTTTATGTTTTGGGTTTTGAACTACCTCTAGAAGACGTTTGACTTCTTCTTTACTCATTACTTTGGGTAATTTATTTTCAGTTTTGGGACGTATATAGGGATGAAAACGCTCAGCGTTCAGTTTAAAGCGGAATTTTGAATATACTTTGACGGCATTTATCATTTGGTTCACGTAAGTATGACTTAATTTTTTTTCGCGCAAAAGTAGAATCAAATACCCATCGATTCGTTCTGGCGTGATATTATTGTCTAATTCACGATTCAAATGTTGGATATGATTCACATATGTTTGGATTGTTTTAGGACTGTAGCCTTTCCTAATCATGTAGTTTTTCATTTGTTGAATTTGATTAATTTTAGAAGTGTCTCCCCTGTATCGAGCCACTTTTTCCCTTAATAATAACATTATTTATTCTCCCTATAAACATTGTTAATTTCTCATCATAAAAAATTATAGCATATTTTTTGTTTTTTGTAACTGCAATCTATTATTTTACATTATTTTTTCTTTTTTATAGAAACTTGTTATGATTGTATATCCAAATATAAGCTTAAAAATAGTTAGAAAATGGCTCCCATTGTTTTTGAGTAGTATACCAATCGGATAGGTCAAAAAGCTATTGTTAAGCAGACTATTGTAAAATAGTAATATTGAGGCCGAAAAATATAAGGATGGGATGCCAATTAATACGAGTTTTGGTATATTTAAAGACCATTTTCCATCTTTCTTTTTTTCTCTAATGAAGTGTTCTAGACCTAATAAGACGCCGATTCCTCCATAAAAAAAGAAGGTTATAAAACCATGGAGATAAATATTTATTTGATATGTACTCGCGGCTTGTTCTCTCATGCCTTCTAGAACATATTGCCCTCCAAAAACCATTATAATAATTAATAGGATTATAAGTGAATTTTTTAGCCATTCTGAACCTTTTGTATTCATGATGATTCCCCCTCCAAAAAATCAGATTTACATTATTATAATTGTAACACATTTTTATATTATTTTACTTACCATAAAGAAATTCTAATCAAATTCTCATTATTCATCTTTGGAACTTTGATCTCTATGTTCTCCGTCGCAGAAGGGTTTATTCTTTGATTGACCGCAACTGCACAAGGTATAGTGGTCCATAGTCTCCGGAACTCGTTTATCCTTCAGTCTTATGCCACCTTGAACAATATATGGTCCCCTCTTTAATGCGATAATAGCAGGCCTTGCCCCATATTCAATATAATCCACACCATCAATACGATAAGCCAAGGCTCCGGATGGACATCGTTTAATTGCATAAATTATATCCTCCACACTCCCATTGTCTGTTATAATCCAAGGTTGACGGTCTTTGTTAAAAACCGATGGCAAATCTTTTAAGCAATACCCTACATGTGCACAAACACGTCGATTATCTGTAATTGTTATCTTTTTTCCTTCATAATCTTGCATTTTTCCCGGTTTCCAATGGCTATCTTTACTATCATCAAATTCTTCTGTAAAATGGCTTCCATCGCAAAAAGGTTTTTCTTTTGAATGACCACATCGGCACAATTTAATCGTATCCGGTAGGGCCGACTCATTTTTCGGTAGGATTTCAAGTCCTTTTCTGGTTTTTAATGTCGGTGGGTTCTTGACCACTAAAGGACCATTTTTCATGATTTCTATTGTTGATTTTTTCATTACCTCACATCCTTTATAATAGCTTTGACAATTTCTATTTATATTATACATGATATTTCCAAATTACGAAAATTTGTCTAAAAGGGATTATTCAGTTATAATAAAAAGAAATCTATTGCAATTAAGAAAGGTAGGGTTCGCGTATGAAATATATACCTAACATTTTAACGGTTATCCGATTGTTGCTAGTGCCGGTGTTTGCAATCGTATATTTTTCCGGAACAGATCATGCCCATTATATTGCTCTTTTTATTTTCCTTGTAGCCGGTTTCACAGACTATTTAGATGGCTATCTCGCTAGAAAATATAAGATTATCAGTAAATTTGGTACAGTTCTTGATCCTTTAGCTGATAAATTAATGTTATTAACCGCTCTTGGTTCACTGGCTGTCAATGATGCCATACCTATGCTTTTATTTTTATTGTTTTTAGCAAAAGAGATTTTTATGATTATTGCAGGTACAATCTTATGGTACCGCGAAGAACGTATGGTTATTCCTTCAAAACTACCAGGTAAAGCCGCAACTGCACTTTCAATGTTTACCGTGATTATGCTCATTATCTTTCCGGGCAACAAAATTCTCATCGGTATTTTGATTCTTGCTCTTGTCCTAAAGCTTATCGCCCTTCTCACTTATGTCAAAGTATATAAAAATCGTTCACAGAGTTAGGATAGATGTTATAGCGATTAAGAAAATCGGGTAGGAGGGAAAGTTGAATAACTTTCCCGACCTCCCACAGCACCGTACGTACGGTTCTCGTATACGGCGCTTCCTAAGTTTTATGCACAGACAATTTTGTATTTGTCAGAAAAGAACTGGTAGCCTTGCTTTCGCAAACGTTCATCAGTAATAGAACAGGAAAGTATTTGGCTACCGGCTATATGCCAGTAGCTTTTTCTTGTATTCGCATATTTCAATGCGTTTGAGTGATTATATCCAAGCTGTCTCAGTCTTTTATATTTCGTCTTCGTTTTCTTCCACCTTTTCCAGATGAACATTCGGAGTCTTCTGCGTAGCCATTGGTCTATTTTGAGCAGGAGACTTTTCATATCTGCGAGTTTGAAGTAATTAACCCAACCTATAACGTATTGTTTCAGTTTTAGTTTGAGCACTTCGTAGCTGATGCCATTGCTTCTTGATGTGATTTCTCTTACTCTATCCTTCATTTTGGCTATACTTTTGCCATGCACCCTTAACTTAATCCTCTTCTTAGATGAGTAGAACCCGTATCCAAGGAACTTGATGTGACCAATGTAGGCTACAGAAGTCTTCTCCCTGTTGACTCGAAGTTTTAATTTTCCTTCGATAAAGGGTAAGATGTGTTCCATAATCCTTTTGGCACTTCGTTTCGTTTTCGCAAACAATAGCATATCATCTGCGTATCTCACAAATCGTATTCCTCGTTTCTCCAATTCCTTATCCAACTCATTCAGCATGATGTTTGATGCCAATGGACTCAGATTTCCGCCTTGCGCCAGACCTTCTTTTGTTTCCTCGAATTTCCAGTCAACAACAGCTCCCGCTCTTAAGTATTTATGAATCAGCGATATGACTCGTCCGTCTTTGATGGTCCTTGACAGAATCTCGATCATTTTCGATTGACTCACCGTATCGAAGAATTTCTCCAAATCCATGTCCACCACATAGGTGTATCCTTCATTGGCATACTCTTGACACTTCTTTAGAGCATCATGGGCGCTTCGGCCTGTTCTGAATCCATAACTTGTCTCACTGAATTCAGGTTCATAAATCGGTGACAGCACTTGCTGGATTGCTTGTTGAATCACTCTGTCTACCACTGTTGGTATTCCCAGCTGTCTTTTCTTCCCATTGTCCTTGGGTATTTCTACTCGTCGGACTGGTTTTGGTCGGTATTTACCGTCCAAAATGGATTGCCGTATTTCTTCCCCATTCTCTTTGAAATGTTGTAGAAGATGCTCTACTTCCATTCCATCGATTCCGTGCGAACCCTTTTTCTTCTTTACCTGTTTATAGGCTCTGTTTAGATTATCAGGTTCTAGGATTCGTTCCAACAATCCATTCACTCCACTGTCGGCATCGGTGTTGTTGTTTTCAGTTATCCTCTTACCGGTAAGCACTCTGTCATACCCTTCGTGTTCCGCACTATCTCTCTGACAGCAGCCACTCTTATTACAGTGTATTCTGCTTTTCCTATTCCCGTTTTCGGTAACATTCATTGACTAACACCTCCTTTGGTTCAACCCTTCACGGCCTTGTCGACAAGGCCCCTACTATGGTATCTGCTGACTTCTCATGACAAATCTTATTTCAACCAAGTTTCACAAAGACGTTCCACTTGTCCATGAGACCTCCCCGGGTAAGAACGCAATCTTTCTCTCCATCTATCTGCCACATTTACGCTGTTGATTCCGAGTAGTTATTGGACTTCAGTTTGTTATGCAACCTTATCCATCAACCTGCGCCTGATGTGATTTCTGTTCGTCAGACCAGAGATATGCCGCTGGCTTTCTTCAGATTCCTCGTCGCCGAGGACATCCTTGCCTTAAGCTATACACTTCCCACTACCAGGGTGTGTTAGGGACTTTCACCCGTTAGATTGCGCCCATACCGGGCTCACATAAGAAAGCCTCAAGACTCTAGATAACTAGGACCTTGGGGCTTTCTCTTACAATCAACAAATGCATATATGTATTTTCATTATTTATCGTCAATTAATTCTTTTTCCGTTTTCACGCCAATTTTATATTTCGCAATTCTCTCTGCCAATAAATTTTGGTTCTCAATGCTATAAAAAGGATCAATTGCTTCTACCTGAAAAGGTTGCGATTTTTTATTTATCATTTGTTGCAAGAACAAATTAATCAATTTTCTCAACATAATATTACCACCTGCCTTTTCCTTGAATTAGTCTCCATACAAATTATAGCACATTTTCACAAAGTTGTAAGGCAAACAAGGCATCGGGATACTCTTCACTTTCAAGAAGCGAAAGTGAAGAGTCGCGAGGGTCGGCTTATGCCGACTGGCAACTACCGTTGCTGTCATAGTGTTGAATGTACTGATATAGATGCGAGCCTCTATATCCGCACCTTCAACACTATGATTTCCTCGCTTTCCTATTGGCATAATCCTCTAATTTTACGCGTAAAAAAAGCCCCAAAACCCTAGTTATCTAGAATCTTGAAACTTCTGAGAGCGCGAGACGGGATTCGAACCCGCGACCCTCGCCTTGGCAAGGCGATGCTCTACCACTGAGCCACTCACGCAAGTAGTAAATCATTCTTACAATGACTTCGGAGACAAATCGAACTCCTGGGTTCTAATTGGAAACGTTAGTCAATGTTAGAGGCATTTACGTATAGTAGTAAATCATGTTTATGGAGACTTGAGAGATAATTCAAGCTACTGGGCTTGAATTAGAAATCTTAGTCGCAATTAACGGTATTTACGTAAAGTAGCAATTCATGTTTTTCTTATCGCTACCGACTTGAAGAATTATATCACAGGATAAAATCATCGTCAATAGCTTTTTACATTTTTTTCTTGATTTGCTATATTCTTTATTTGAAGTTGCTTCAATCATGGACCTTTGAGAAAATTCTTGATATAATCGTATGGACACACTATTAAGGAGTTTTTCTATGCATACAAAACATTTATTTATTTTAGTAAGTTCATTTGCCTTGGTTCTAGCAGCTATTTTTTATCTGCTCTATCCCTTTGCAAGTTTTACCCCTTCTGTTGCTTTTCCATTGAGGTTATCAACAGATTCTATACGTTTTTCATCAAATAGTTCATTGAATTTACCTTCATCGTCCATGTCTTGGATTGACAAAAAAATGGCAACGATGTCGATTGAAGATAAGGTGGCTCAACTTTTTGTTATTGATCTTTATACTGTTAATCAAACCTCAAATGTTGTAAATGTAAGGCCGAATATTGAAGCCTTTATGAATCAACATCCTGTGGGAGGCGTTATTCTTTTTGGCGATAATGTCGACATGGCGGATCAAACGAAAAAACTCATCTCGGATTTACAGTCAAATGCTTCAATTCCTCTTTTTATAAGCATTGATGAGGAAGGCGGCCTCGTATCTCGTATTGGTTCAAAAAATATTGGAGTTAATCATTTGCCCAATGCTGCTACTCTACAATCTGATTATACCTCTTCTCAGGTAGAGGAAATGGCAAGAACTCTTGGCCAGCAACTAGCTTCCTTTGGTATTAATATGAATTTTGCCCCGGTACTTGATGTAAACACCAATCCAAACAATCCGGTAATCGGTACTCGTGCATTTAGCTCAGATCCGACTCTTGTCGGTGAGTATGGCACAGCATTTATGCACGGATTATTAGGTGGTAATATTCTTCCGGTTGGAAAACACTTTCCAGGGCATGGAGATACGACAACGGATAGCCATCTTGAACGTACGTCTATCGACCAAACCCTTGATGAACTGCGTCGCGTTGAGTGGCTTCCTTTTCAACAAGCTATTGACGCAGGCATTCCCGTCATTATGACCGGTCATATTCATACACCAAATATCACTCAAGATGACCTTCCCGCCTCCTTATCGAAAGCAATGACTACCGATTATTTACGCGGCGAACTTGGCTTTGATGGTGTCGTTGTCACAGACTCTCTTCGAATGAATGCCATCGCCAATGAATACGACGCATCAGAAGTTGGGATTTTAGTTCTTGAAGCTGGTGGAGACCTTATTTTATTACCGGATGATTTTCAGTCATGTTATGAGGGCATAATAAACGCCCTAGATTCAGGTCGACTGACTGAGGAGAGAATCGACCGTTCACTAAGGCGTTTATTGGCATTAAAAAATACGTTTATGGAGACAGCGCATCCGGAAGATTGAATCCTAATCGTTTACCCGACATGTCTACATCGATGTCGCTTATATTATTTAACAGAACTTCTGTATCCAAGGTATTTCCTTGGGTTTCTAAGGTTATGATAAGTAGATACCTCTTCTTATATTCACTCTCCTCCTTATGTTCTCTCAAGTCAAAATACACTGAATTGATTTTATCACCTGACAAAGTAATTGTTGTTGGCCCATCGTCTAATACTAAGCTGTTTTTCTGAAGATAAATCTCATAATCCATACCCAAAGCATCATCAGAAAGTTGGATTTCTTTACTATTTCGAATCTCATCTGTAATACGAAGCGCTGCCATGCGAAGATTTGCCTGTTCTTTTGTTTGGCCTGACCCATAATTTAAGCCATCCACATTAAAGACTAAAAAGCTGAAAATCATTCCTATAACAATGCTCATAATTGCTATAACTGTAATAATTTCCATGAGTGTAAAGCCCGATTCATCTTTTTTAAGGGCTTGTTTCTTCTGTATATAAGGGGATAAACATATAAATACTCTCTTCAAGATAACCGCCACCTTTACCTTCTTTTATAGTTGTTATTCCATGACTATTAAAATCACTTAAATCATCTGTATCCCATTCAAACTGAATTGTTTCGTTTGATCCCGTGTTAGTAGGTAATTGACGAACTAATGTTAATTCTTCCTCATATTCGCTTTGTATTTCATAAGTTTGCTCTGACAGTTCTTTTGAAGAAAACAGAACATTATATGCAAAGTTCAATCCACTAAATACAGCAATCATGACAATTGAAAGAAGGGCAATCGATAAAATAATCTCAACGAGCGTAAGTCCGGCTTGATTAGTTGTTTTTATTCTATTATGATCTATTACTTTCATTGTTGGCGTCGCTCCTCTCATCATTCCCAATAGGCAATGCCCATTTGTTTGTATAGGGTTATGTCGTGTTCTAAATCTCCAGGTTGATAAAACTCTGCTTGTGATGAAATACTAACATTCTTTCCATAGATTCCTCCATAAACCTTTGTTTGGCCATTGTCCAAATTAATTGATGCTTCCGGTCCTATAATATAACCATGAAAATTTTTATTGGTATCAACTTCAACCGTTAGCGGAACATTCGGATTCAAAAATATCTTAAATAGTTCTGGTTTATCCTTAATACCAATATTATTATTCATATTAAGAATCAAGTCTGCTTCTTCATTATTGTTTTTATTAATAATACGTTGATTCATAATATAGATAGATACCTTCTGATTATTGCTACTTGTAATTTCACCTGTAATATTCATACCTTTTTCTGCAATAATCATAAGATTATGATTACCAGTCACCTTTATATCTGCCCCTGAACCAATTCTACTTCCACTATTTATATTGTTATTATTACTGTTGTTATTATTACCGTTGTTATTATTACCGTTGTTATTATTACTGTTGTCATTATCTGGTATATTACCTTCAAGATAGAGGACCATCCACTTATCACCACTACCTGTTTTACTCAAAGAAAATGTATCCTCATAATCTTGACCTTCTTTAATGTAAAATTCAGCGCTTGATGTATCAACAGTTAGAGTTTTATTATATTGATTATCCCATTCGCGAATAATTGTCGATTTTATGATTTCGTGATTATCATCATATTCATTTTCTTCGTATTCATCATCTACTTCTGCAGTTTTAAGTAATTTAATTCCAGGTTGCTCTAAATGACTATAAAAGCTATCAATATTCGGCATTGTAATTGTAATATTATTTGCTGTATATTCACTAATTGCTCCTGTTACTCTTTTTTCAGCAGGACTATCACCATCAGGACCAGTATGAAACTCAATTCCCCCTCCTGAACCCATATCTCCATCAAATGAACCATTATTTATATCTTCCATATCATCTTTTGCGTAAACGCCAAAGTCCAACTCTGAACGTTCGCGGTATTCCATCATGATTTTAACTGTTGCAGAAACATCTTCATAGGTCCCGATGGAGGTGATGCGATAATGTCCTTGATCACTAACACGTTTAACCGAAACCTCTGCACCGCCTATTTCATCCAACATATCTTGAGCCAATGCTACTTGTTCCGCGTCATAAAAATGTTCATAATAGGAGTTATCCATGCGTTCCATTTCCATGGCCATGGATTCAGCTGCAGCACGGGCAATATAATAGGCTTTCATATGATCGGTTTGATAACGGACTTGATTGTTTTCACTTGTCGTTACTTGAATCAATCCTGCGACTAGCAGGAAGGAAACGACCATAACGACAAGTATATATGCAAATGTTGATCCTTTTTCTTCTCGAATACTCAACTTCATCCTTCTCACCTACTTTTCCAAATCATGAACAGTTATTTATGATAGTATAATAAGTAAACCGCTTCTGCTTTTGTCAATTCTCCGTTAGGATTCGACCAATCCTTTGCCGGAACATCTTTTGCCTCCACGAGTGCATTTCCAATGGTGACAAAGGAATAATCCTCAGTTCCTTTGATGTTGTTCATGATATATTCAACCTCACCATAAGTAATTGGGTTTCTAGGACGTAAGGTATTATCGGTATATCCTTCAATAATTCCACTGATATAGCCTCGATATATGGCTTTTGCAAAGGCATTTTCTAAACTGCCCAGTTCATCATAGTCATCAAATGTTGTTAAATCCATGGTATCTTGGTCATTGACACCCTCCCAACCATAGACTTTATCCATCATAACGATGAATTCTCCACGTGTAATGGGTGTGTCTGGTTTAAAGGTCATATAAGGATCTAAGAACAAATATCCGGCTTGCAAAAATTCATTAATCTCTGCTTCCATGTAGTGGCCATCAATATCTGTAAAGGCATAATATTGATCATAGTTAAAAATTCCGTCGTTGTCCTTCATATAAAGATAGCGAATAGCATCCGGGTTTTCTTCATATGGTGAAAACGGATCTTCTTTATAAAACAAATCATCCACATACCACTCGTACAATCCATCCACTAGATCTATATCTGCAACTAAGGTATAGAAGGATAAATGCATCTCGCCATTCACTTCGTCAATGGATTTTTTGGACAAGGTCACCGACTCCATGTTTACTTGTTTTTGGAATCGCCACATATTTTTAAACATATTTAGGACAGAACCATATTGTCCGGCACTAGAGATTCCGATTGTATCTTTTTGAAAGGTAATTCCTTCAATCTCAATCCATTCCGGCGTTTGAAAACTTAATGAGGTCCCTTCCAAAAACGGAATGTTTAAAAAATCGTTCAATAAGAGAATCATTTCTTCTTGAGGCGTTGTATTAAAATATCTTGATGCTTTTTCTTCAATGGTTATATAAGTCTCTTGAATCTGTGCATCTAGATTGGCTTCATTTTTCACCATATTCTCTAAACGTTCCAGTTCCATTGTTTCTAAGCGCAGTTCTTGACGCATGGTCTCTATTTCTAGCCATTGGGGTTCAATGATATAGACAAAAGCTACCCATAGAATAATAAATGTTATCAAACACATAAGCAAGATATGTTCGCGATTGGAAATCCTCATTGAAGGTCACCTCCAATCAAGACTTGCATTGAGAAACTGTAATCCACTGCTTCTTCTTCACTTTGTTCAATATTAGGAACAAAGACATCTTCTATCGAATCTGTTTGTCGTAGATTATGGGCAAACTCAGCAATTGCCGGTCGACTAAATGCCCGCCCGGAAAGACTCATCTGTCCTTCTGAAATATTTAAGTTATCTAGCTGGACATCGATAGGGATGTTATCACTAATGAGGGCCAAGATATTTTCTGTCACGCGATTTTCACTCTGAATACTTGTATTGGCCTGATCAATATTACTTGCCACTTGATCTAATATATTAAACAAATTTTCCTTTTCCATAATACGTGCAATATCATCATTAGCTTTGATGTCTCGAATCTGATCTTTGGTATCATTTAACTGTGTTTGAAGTGTTGATTTTTCAGTATAGGTCCATCCAATCGCTCCGGCTATACCTAATATAAGAACTAGGCAAATGAGGGATACAATAATCATACTTGGACTTTTGGGTTTCTTTTTCTTTCCATTATCTTGAAAAAAATTATAATCAAACATATCCTCACCTACCTTCGATACATAACGCCAAGGGCGTTAAGAACTTCTGCCAGTTCATGTTGTGCGTTTTTGTTCAGGGTTACTGAACTAATCTCCTTGACCCGTTCAGTCGGTAGATTAAACCTATTTTGTATATAAGTTTCGATACCATTAATCTTGGATATGCCACCATATAGATAGATTTGGTCAATCTGTTCCGAATTGTTGGTACGGGACGAATAGTATCGAAAGATTTTTGTAATTTCATCCAGCCATTGGTCAAGAACTGACTGTATTGCCCTAGCGATTTTACTCTCCAAGGATTCGTCAATACTGTATTGGCTGATATCATGGATCTCTTGTTTACGTACTTTGGCTTCATCTAAAGAAAGCTCAGTAAACTCAACAATGGCTTGATCAATATCCTTGGCTCCAAAATTTAAGAGTCTCTGAAAGCGAAACTTGCCATGTTTAAAAATACTCACACGCACTTTTTCATAGCCAAAATCAATAAAGGCAATCGTCAAGTTTTTAAAACTAGCCTTGCCGTTAATTCGGTCTTGGTTTTCAATGAGTTTTCCTAGGGTATTGGCTTGTGTATCCAAGACAAGTGGTCTCAAACCGGCTTTATCAATAAAAACTTCATGCTGTTTAATCATTCGTTTAGGAACCGCTGTGACCAGCATTTCTGCAAAGGGACTACTACTGGTCCGCATCTCTTCCAAAATAATAGATTGAACACTATAGTTTTCCATATCGACCGGTAAAAACTGCTCCACTTCGAACTTGGCTATTTCTTGTAAGTTTTCTTTATTCACACTTGGGACTTTCACATCTCTTGTGATAATCTGCCCGCTATCCGTGGTACAAAAGCATTTGCTGCTTCGAATGTGGTGTTTTTTTAATAGACTCTTCAAATTTTTACTGAGCCATTCTATATCCTTAATCTCTCCATCCGTATATAATCCATTAGGAATAGATTCGATAATTATATCCTTAATCATTAATTGCCCTTTGCGTACATCCCCATAAACAATCTTCATAGAGTGTCCGCCCATTTCTAGGGCAACGATATTTTTAGTCATTTTCTTGACTTTATTTTTCTGTGCTTGCATCCCGCTCATCTCCTTCACGTCACTTGCATGTTAAAAGGAAGTAATGCGCTGCGTGGCAGCGCATTTATTTATGGTTATTATTCAGCTTCAAATGTTGCACCTGTTAAACCAGCGTCATAACCATCAAGGCTGTTATAAATTACATTGGGAGAACCTGAACCCACGGGAGGATCACTCAATTCAACTTGTGCTACACCTTCAGAAGGAGTATCTTCTGCCCCCATTGTTATATTCGCTGTATCATAATGTTGTAGTCCATTCTCTGTCGAATCAATCATACCGGTATCAACTAAATTCCCAACTGTAGGTGTTGTTTTATTATTTGCTGCCCAATATAATTCCGCTGCTCTTGCTGTGACTGCAGCATACTCTCTGTCACTTGCTATCTCCGCCTGTGTTGTGAATCCAATCAATCTTGGTACTGCAATAAGTGCTAAGATACCTAAGATGACGATGACGATGATGATTTCCATGAGTGTAAAGCCTTCATTTTTTTTGAATCTTTTTGTGAGTTTTTTCATTTTTCATTCCTCCTCAATCTTCTTTGCTTGTAGTTACCTTCATTGAATTTCTTAACCTGATATGGTTTGGAACATATCAAACATAGGTAGTGCCATGGCGATGACGATGAAACCGACGATAAATGCCATGACGAGAATCATCAGTGGTTCAAACATTGTCACCAGGCGAGCTAATGCAGTTTCGACTTCTTCATCAAAAAAATCTGCTGTTTTATCTAAGATTTCGTCTAGCGTACCCGACTCCTTTCCGATCTCCATCATTCCGTCGACCATTGGCGGGAATAGATGGCTTTCACGAACAACTTCGTGTAAGTCATTCCCCTTTTGTATCTCTTCCCGGAAGGATAGGATTGCTTCTGCAAAAACTTGGTTACTAATAACATCCGCTAAATTTTTCAAAGCGGTCAGCATGGGAACTCCACTTGAGAGCATGGTTGACAAGTTACGTGTAAATCGTGCTGTAATAATTTTCGTGTTGACATCTTTAACAATAGGTATTTTAAGTTTCAAAACGTCGATTTGACGTCGACCTATTTTTGAATGGATATATTGGTGAATAAGTATAATGATAATTAGCATACCGATGAGTATGATGACTGTATGCTTTCGAACAAAGCTACTAAAGTTTAATAGCATCTGAGTCATCAGGGGTAATGGGACATCACTTTTTTCAAACATAGTTACAAAGGTGGGTAGAATAAAGGTGACTAAAAATGCCACAACCAGGACCGACATGACCATAAGTATAATGGGATACACCATGGCCGACTTAACCTTTGATCTTAACTTATTTTCTTTTTCAAAATAATCCGCTAAGCGAAGGAAAATAGTATCTAAGTTCCCACTCATTTCCCCGGATTCAACCATATAGATCATCAGCTCAGGAAAGACTTTGGGATGGTTTTTCATGCTTAGGGATAAAACACTTCCTTTTTGAACGTCGCGGTGAAGATCATTCACCACTTCCCGAAATTTACGCTTCTTGATTTGCCGCTTCATAATATCTAAACTTTTGGATATGGTACTACCGGCTTTTAACATGGCATGGAGTTGCCGGCAGAAAAAGGATAAATCCTTTGCCTTAACCCCTGCCGAAAAAGCCACTTCTTTGGTTCCAATCTGTTGTTTTTCATGGATATCGACCGGAAAGTTATTATTATTTTTCAACATTTCTATAACATCACGGCGATTATCTGCTGTAAAAACACCTTCGACAAGCTCTCCATTTGCTTTCATCGCTTTATATTGATATTCCATAATTCACCTTCTTTAGTAAGAGATTTCTTTCATCAGCTCTTCTCGGTCAAACGCATATTCAATAGCTACCTCACTTGTTATCTTGCCTTTCATGTACAACGATTCTAAGTACTGGTCCATGGTAATCATTCCACTATTTTTACCTGTTTGAATTTCATTTAAAATCTGATGAGTTTTTTGTTCCCGAATCAGATTGCGAACTGCCATCGACGGAAGTAGAATCTCAACAGCCGGTATTCGACCTTTTAACTCTTTTGTTGGCAATAATTGTTGTGAAATGACGCCTTGTAATACTGAAGCGACTTGCATACGAATCTGTGCTTTGCTATGTTCAGGAAAGGCATCAATGATTCGATCAATGGTTTTTGCACTTCCGATGGTGTGTAGCGTACTAAAAACTAAATGTCCTGTCTCTGCGGCTGTTAATGCGATTTCGATGGTTTCAAGATCACGCATCTCTCCGACTAAGATAACGTCAGGGTCTTGCCGCAAGGCTGCTCTTAGAGCTTTACTAAAAGATTGTGAATCGGTACCGATCTCCCGTTGCCCTACCACGCTTTTTTTATCTGAAAACAGATACTCAATCGGATCTTCTAACGTTATAATGTGACACCGCCGTGTTTTATTAATCTCTTCGATAAGCGAGGCTAATGTTGTTGACTTTCCGCTTCCGGTTGGACCGGTAACGAGCACAAGTCCGTTTTTTAATCCGGTTAATCGAAGCAAACTATCCGGAATATTTAATTCCGCTAGTGTGGGGATGTCAAAGTTCACCATACGCATGGCTAAACAGTAGGTATTTCGCTGGCGATAACCATTGACACGATATCGGCCTGTTCCGGGAACCGAATAGGAAAAGTCAAACTCGCCTTGCTCTTCTAAGCTTTCTAATTGTTCCACCGATAACATGGTTTTGAGTAATTGATAAATTTCTTCATTGGATATGATATCTTCACCAATGGAATGAAGGACCCCATCAACACGTAATATGGCTTTGCTACCGGCTTTGAGATGAATATCTGAAGCATTTGCTTTTTTTGCTTTTAATAAAATCGCACTTAAATCCAAAGAATCTCCCCCTTCTCTCTAATCGATTCCACTCGACAGTTTTAACAACTCATCTACTGTTGTTGTTCCCTGTATGACCAAATCTAGACAACTGCTATATAATGTTGTCATTCCCTCTTCAAGTGCTGTTTTCTTTAATGTATCCGCACTTTTATTTTCATCAATTAAGGTTCGAATGTCATGTGTGATCGGCATAATCTCATAAACGGCAATTCGGCCTTTATATCCACTATGATTACATAGATTACATCCGACACCTTTATATAATCTTGCTTGGTCTCTACCTAATAACTTCAATTCATGCACATTGGGTTCATAAGCTTCTTTACAATTGTTACATATACGTTTGACCAATCGTTGGGCTACGATACCTTTGATTGAACTTGATAAAAGATAGGGTTCAACCCCCATATTCACTAGCCTAGGTATCGATGACGCAGTATCGTTGGTGTGAAGTGTGGATAAAACTAAGTGGCCTGTGATTGCCGCTCGTACAGCTATCTCTGCCGTTTCTCCGTCCCGAATTTCCCCAATCATAATCACATCCGGATCTTGTCGTAAAATCGCCCGAAGACTATTGGCAAAGGTTAATCCGGCTTTGGCATTGACCTGGGTTTGGTTAATCCCTTTTATACGATATTCCACAGGGTCTTCAACAGTAATTATGTTTTGTTTTATATTATTAATCTCCATTAAGGTTGCATAGAGACTGGTTGATTTTCCACTACCTGTCGGACCGGTAACTAAAATAATGCCATTGGGGACATGAATCATACGCTCATATCGTTTGGCTTTATATTCTGTCATTCCCAGTTCCTTTATCGTTAAAAGTTTTGCACTCCGGTCGAGTAAACGTATAACCGCTTTTTCACCATATATGGTCGGCATAACCGATATTCTTAAGTCAATATATCGTCCATTGTATTCCACTTCAACTCGTCCATCTTGTGGTACGCGATTTTCTCCGATATCCATATATCCCATAATTTTGATACGGGTAATCAAGGATGAATGGGATTTTTTGTTCAGTTCCATATGTTCATATAAATCCCCGTCCATGCGGAATCGGATTCGAACCGATTGAGCATCCGGCTCAATATGTATATCACTCACATTACTTTCTGCCGCTTGTAAAATGACAGAATCTATGAGCTTGACTACTGGGGCGTTATTGACATCCGATATTGATTCCAAATCAAGTTCTTCTTCATTGCCTATGTCATTAAATTTATGACTAAACTCACTGACCGCAGCCTCAGCCGACCGTTTTTTATAGTATTGTTCAATGGCAAGAAGAATTTCTTTTTCTGTAGCTAAGTATGGTTTTACATTTAATCCGGTGGCTAATTTTAAATCATCAATGGCAAACAAGTTCAATGGATCTGCCATGGCCACTTCTATATTTTTATTATCTTTATTTATGGGAATCAAGGTATAACGTCGCGCCATTTTTGAACTAATTAACTCTGTGGCCCGTTCATTCACATCATATGTATTTAACTGGACTCGGGGTATTCCGTATTGATATTCCAAGACATCAATAATTTGTTTTTCTGTTGTGAAACCTTCATCGATAAGTATCTTCCCCAGTAATTCTTTTCGCTCACTTTGTAAGTGCAATCCCTCTAGCAATTGTTCATCCGTTATGATTTTATTGTCAACAAGGATTTCTCCCAGTCGTTTCACACGTTCAGACATATAATCACCTTCTTTTACTATATAATTCGTGAAGAAAAAAAGTTTTTGGTACCTTTTTACAAAAAAAAACAGAAAAAAGAAAATTCTTTTTTCTGTTTGGTGTCTATTTTCTACTCAAAAACAAAACCGGCAGTTCTATGTGTATTTAGTGTATCCGTTATTTTTTTCTGGCTAAACTTATACTTATGATGGTGGTCAAGCAAGCCATTAATCTCTTGCTCCACATCTGAAAGTTGGGTATAGCAAAAACCACATACTCCATCAATCTGCATAACCGCTTTCATCAACTCAGATATTTTTTCTACAACTTCTTCTTCTGAATTTAATCGTTCTCCATATCCCCAAGCGTTGTCCACTTCATCATCCATACTATATGCAACGCCACCAAACTCACTTAGCAATATAGGTTCGCCCTCATACTGATAACCTTTACAATAATTGTATTTTGAACTAGTCATCGATAAGGAAGCATTTACCTTTTCCTCTAGCTTTGAATACTGTTGCCTTATCTGGTCAGGCTCAGAACTATAATCATGTATGGATAAAATATCTGTTTTTGTATGTTCCCATCCATCATTGCCGATAACCATGCGGGTGGAATCCATACTTTTTGTCAGTTCAACAATCGCATTCACAAATTGTTGTTGCTTTTGATCGCGATAAATACCATTGACACCCCACGATTCATTAAATAATGTCCACACCATAACACTTGGATGATTATAATGTTTTTGTACAAATGCTTCCAAATTTTCTAAATAATTCCGCTTAGAATTGCGGTTAAACTTATAAAAACTTGGCATTTCAGCCCATAAAACCATTCCATAGTAATCACACAGGTATAAAAATTTATGTTCTTCGACTTTTTGATGAATACGCATCCCATTAAATCCCATTTTTTTTGTTTTTAAAATATCTTCAACAAACCAATTGACATCTGGCGGCGTCATGAGGCCTTCTGCATAATAACCTTGATTAAGAATTAGCTTCTGATAAAACACCTCATTATTTAATAATATGTCGCCTTTACGCGAATCAATGGCGCGCATACCAATATAAGTGTCAATAATATCCTCGTCATCTTCATGTTTATACGATAGTCTAATATCATATAGGTTTGGATCGTCCGGCGTCCAATAGTGTAACCGGAAATTCGGATCATCAGATTGAATATACAAGCGTTGATGACCATAATTATCTACAACGTGAATCGTACTATGTGCAACCTTCGTTTCATCAAATGCTATTTCGATTTTCAGTCGGCCGGATGAACCTGTTGGGCTGGTATATACTTCTATATCGACGGTTCCTTCTTCAATGTTGGGAACAAGGTAAAATTCGTCAATGTATACCTTAGGTACCATTTCTATCCACACCGGTTGCCATATACCTGTCGTTTTCGTATACCAACACAAAAAGTTTTCATCTTTCCATGACTGCTTGCCTAAAAATTTAGAAGTATACGTTCATCTGTTTTTTTTAGCTCAACACTTTTTTTATACCAAACGATTGGAATATTTTTTTCTTCTTCTATACCTGATAATGAACTTTGATATACAAAGGGCACCGTAATTTCTTGAGAAAATTTATGGGAATCATACCAATGTTCTTTGAGCCCAACATTTTCGGCGTCAAATTCAAAGTCCCATTTTCCACACAAATCAATCCAGTTTTTACGAATACATTGGGGGTTATGATATGTCATTCTTTCTTCATGTTTCACTTTATCCACCTACTTTTATTTAATCCCTGTCATTGCAATCCCCTTAACAATTTGTTTTTGGAAAATCAAAAACACAATAATTGCCGGAACACTTGCAAATAGGTTTGCTGTCATTGGCATGGTTACATCTGTTGAAAAGGTGCTTTGGAAAACCGGTAATGCAACCGTTAGGGTCATAAGCGACGAATCGGTTCCAATGAGTAACGGCCATAAAAAATTATTCCAAGACTGTATAAACAAGAAAATGAGTAGTGCAGATGTTGTATTTCCAGATAATGGGAGAAAGATTTTATACCAGACCCAATAGATACTAGCACCGTCCATACTCGCCGCTTCGATTAATTCGCGAGGAATACTGTCATAAAACTGCTTAAAAATAATGACCGCAAGAGGCATAGCAAGTCCAGGTAATATAAGGCCTTTATAGGTGTTAACCCATTGAAGATCGATAATTATTTTAAATAAAGGGATAACAAGTGCTTCTACCGGAATCATTAATCCGGCTAAGATAATAAAATATACTAACTTTTTTCCTTTAAAATCAATCACAGACAGTGCAAAAGCAGCCAAGGAAGCTAATAATATACCAACCAAAGATTGAACGGTTGCTATAAAAAAGCTATTAAAGGTCCATCGCCAAATTTTTGATGTTTCAACGATTTTTTTAAAGTTATCCACGGTAAATGTTGTACTGAAATTTGGTTTCGTACCGGCTATATGTCTTATCGTTTCCCATACCACTTGAACAACCTAAATGGTGCTCAATTAGAAAATATTCACTTTTCACTTGAGATATGTTCAGAAGCTCCCAATTTTGAGATGGATTGGCCATCGGATATTACCTTTTGGATGAATGGTATAGAATTGTTAACGTGGACCTCTCCTTCTGATTTTGGTGATCGCAAAGGCAAACTTAAATCAAACCTTTGGGAACGGGTACACTTTTCACAATACGGTTTACTTGTACAGGTGGAGATTAACGCAGATGGAACTTACTTAAATGATGAGAAGATATCTGATATAAAAATCAGCGATGTCCCATTAGATGGTCACAGTATCGATTTGAAAATAGGCATAAAAGAAGATGCTGAGAACAAAGGTGGAATCAATATCTATGGAAAAGGCTTCGGCGATTATGATCAAGATATCCGATTACAAATAAACTACATTATCGAATAAACTTAGAAAGAAAAAGAATTCAAAAGAAAAGAGAGGAATGTATACATTACATTCCTCTCTTTGGTATATTCTAAGGCTTTTTATCTGGTTTTTCCGGCTTATTAGGATTGTCGATTTTACCTTCATCGGTCGGAACGTCTCCCTCTTCCTCTTGTTCTTCTTCAACAGGCTTATTGGGATTGTCAATTTTATCCGGCTGGACCGGTTTTTCCGGCTTATTAGGATTATCAATTTTTTCGGGTTGACCGGGTTCCTCTGGCTTATTGGGATTATCGATTTTACCATCATCGGTCGGAACGTCTCCCTCTTCCTCTTGTTCTTCTTCAACAGGCTTATTGGGATTGTCAATTTTATCCGGTTGACCGGCTTCCTCTGGCTTATTGGGATTGTCAATTTTATCCGGTTGGCCTGGTTCCTCCGGCTTATTGGTATTGTCAATCTTTTCCGCTTGGCCGGGTTCTTCCGGCTTATTGGGGTTGTCAATCTTTTCCGCTTGGCCGGGTTCTTCCGGCTTATTGAGGTTGTCAATCTTTTCCGCTTGGCCGGGTTCTTCCGGCTTATTGGGATTGTCAATTTTATCCGGTTGGCCTGGTTCCTCCGGCTTATTGGGGTTGTCGATCTTCTCCGACTCTTCTAGCTTTTTTTCTGCCGGATAAATCTTAATACGATCTGTTTCTTGATCACTTTGATCCGGGTTTAGTTTGTCGACTGATTCTATTAATTCAGATATTTTTAATGTTTTCACGTCTTTTTCATCGATGTCACTCTTAGATTGCTTCATCAAGATATATTTTCCAACGGATAGGCCTTGATCTTGGGCTTCTTTCGCCTCTTCTTCTGTAGGTCTTGCATACACGAGAGTATATGTTTCTTGATATTGATTGATATAATTATCCATGGTAGGGATTGTCGTATCACCTTGACTATCTAGGCCTGTATAAGACACTAGAACAATCCCTTGGTCAGTCAAATAACCAAGCTCAACTGATGTCTTCGTTAAATACTCTAACACTTGGCTCAATTTCTTCTCGCGAGCCGAATACCCTTTTATAAGTTTTTTTGCTTCTTCATTTAGGGGTTCAATATATTTTACTTGTTCATCTTCATCGATAAATACTTCAAGACTGGGATTGACATCAAATGTTACCATCGCATAAACACGGTCAATGGGTCCATGTAAATTGGTTATGGATACAAGTAGAAAAAGCAACACACAGGCAAAAGCAATCCCTACCCGAAAAAAGTGTATTTTTTCACTTGTCTTTGTACTCCCTCCGGCATAAAAATCCTCAATAAAATAGTATACCATCTGATTCTCATTCATATCAGGCTTTTTAGTCAAACGGATGATTTTTTTATCCTCCGTCATAGCCACGGCATATTTTCTTTTTACTTCAAGTACAATTGCTTTTTTCATAAGATCACCTTCTCATTGACACAAAAAATCAATGACACATTGTATTTCATAATGGTATGCAATTAATATTGCAGAAATCGTTTTTTTATGACTTTTTACAAACTTTACTGATTGATTATATTCACGGCTAATTAATGTGACCGGTAAGCGTTTTTTTTGTAATAAAAATTCCATAACACGTGTATTCGATTTTATTTTTTTTGCTAAATCAATAATATGCTCACGTGTACTTTCATGTTTAGGATGTTCGCTAATCAAAACATCATAACTTAATCCGAATGTATGTAAAAGATTTTTATAAATCGCTAGTTCATCTCGCATAATAATTAATTCTTCAACATTTTCAGATATTATATCTGATTCCGAGATTTGTGTCTCTTGGTGATTGGATTGATGTCGGTAGTAATCCACAATTTTATTATGAATCACAACTTTCGCATAGCTATAAAACTTGCCTTTATCCGCATCATAATGATCTAGGCAATCATTAAAGGCTTCAAGAGCAATGTTGAATTCGTCGCTATTACCCACTTCAACATATTTTTTAGTAATCGAAGACACTGTTTTAACAATAAAAGGTAAGTTGTCTTCTATCGTGCGATTACGTTCGTTATCCGTCATATACCCACCACTTTCGGTACTTATCCAAGGATTACAGTATTAAAATAATTATACCATAATCATACCAAAAGTAATACTCCCTACCTTCTTATTATAATATTCGTTTTAACATAGATTTTTAGGTACCTTTTTTCACTTTTTTATTGACATTCTCTATTAAGTTATGCTATTATTACTTTTGCGTCCGGTTATATTGCGCTTGCAGTTGTGGCGGAATTGGTATACGCGCAAGACTAAGGATCTTGTGGGCTTAGGCCCGTGGGGGTTCGAGTCCCCCCAACTGCATACACGAAATTAAAGGCTTTATCGGTATTCGATAGAGCCTTTTTTCCTTATCCTATTTAAAGTTCAATTGGCTATAAGTCCTATTTTACAACCGCTTTTGCAAAATACTCCGGAAGATGAAAGTTTGGTTTTTCACTGATTATGGGACTATAACTTGCATAATGTTCAATTTCTTTGCTTTCAGCAATCTTGTAGAAATTGCAAAAAAAGTAATCACCGGATGATAATTTTTCAATACCGGTTAGTTCTTCAATCAAGGCAAGAGGTATAATCAAATCAACAGACCAGGTATTTTCCAAAATACTTGCCTTTACATGACATTGTTGGTAAAATTCTTGGCCAAGCACTTTTCTATCCTGTCGTCCAAAACCAAAGTTTGCAAGCATAGCTCCATTAGCGTTAATCTCGAAATTCATATATAAAGATTCTTGACCCGGTTGTTCCTCTTGAAAAGAAAGAAAAACTTCAACTGCGCTATCTTTATATACCGGATCTTGAGGATTCAAATATGTTCTCTTAGGATTTTTTTCTTCCGTTATAAATCGAACAATAATTCCGACGTCGTCAAGATAAGCCATATATCCATAGGCTTTTGGCTTGTAGACACAGTTCCAATTGAAATGGTTGATGTCAAAGCGAACCCCTTTTTCGATTTCATTCAATGCATCTATCTTGCAAACTTTATATTCCATAATAATCTCCTACTTTAATAATCTTTTGAATTCATCCGCAACAAATTGCACTTGTGTTCCTACTATAACTTGTACACTATTTTTACTCGGTCGAATAACACCGGCAACACCTGCAGATTTGATTTCTTTTTCATTAACGGCTGTATAGTCTTTAATCTCAAGACGTAAGCGCGTGATACAGTAGTCTGCGTTAACCACATTTTCTTTTCCGCCCACACCGGCTAGAATAGCTTCTGCAACTGCTGTATAATCGTCATTCTTTAAAGTAACCTGAACTTCTTCATCAATATCATCTTCTCTTCCCGGTGTTTTAAGATCAAACTTAAGAATAATGGCTTTAAACACAAAATAATATATTGCGAAGAAAACACCACCGACCGGAAGTAATAATAATGGATTTACTGCCATTGGTGCATTGAAGCTTAAAAGGTAGTCGACAAGACCGGCACTAAAGTTAAATCCGGCACGTGCTGGTAATAAAGCGACAACAAAGGCAGAAATTCCCGTTAATAAGGCATGAACAACATAAAGTATTGGTGCAAGGAACATAAAAGCAAATTCTAAAGGTTCCGTGACGCCTGTGAAAAAAGAACACAATGCGGCGGCTCCCAGAAGTCCACCTGCAATTTTACGTTTACTATCTTTTGCTGTATGATACATTGCTAAAGCGGCTGCAGGTAAACCAAACATCATTACCGGGAAGAATCCGGCCATGTACATTCCTGTCGTTCCTACTACACCGTTACCATCAGGAGACCAGAAATTTGTTAAGTCATTGATTCCCGCCACATCAAACCAAAAAACAGAGTTTAATGCATGATGTAATCCTAATGGAATAAGTAAACGATTTAGGAAAGCATAGATTCCGGCGCCAACCGCTCCGGTTCCTAGTATAGCTGTTCCGAAGCTAACTAAACCACCATATAAAATCGGCCAAATAACAAATAAAACACCTGCGACAAGAATAGTAACTCCACCAGTCATAATCGCAACACTTCGTTTCCCACTAAAGAAGGCTAGTGCACTTGGCAATTTCGTGTTTTTAAATTTATTATAACATGTTGCTCCAATAATACCAGATAAGATACCAATAAATTGATTGGATATTTTACCAAATGCCGGGTCAGCTTCTGCACCTGTAAAAATGGCAACAGCGCCACTGGATAATAATGTCGTAATCATTAGCCACGAAACAAGTCCCGCTAATGCCGATGTACCATCATTATCATCTGACATTCCTACTGCAACCCCAATTGCAAACAGAATCGCCATATTGTCGATGATGGAACCACCTGCTTTAATTAAAAATCCCGCTAAAACACTGTTTGCTCCCCAACCTGTCGGGTCAATCCAATAACCAATCCCCATAAGGATTCCGGCTACCGGCAATACTGCAACAGGTAACATCAATGATTTTCCTAGTTTTTGCAAATACTTCATCATAATACAATTTACCCCTTTCTTGTAGCGCTGTTGCCTTAATGCAACCACACGCAATTATATTATTGAGCGTTTTTTGTCAACGCAATAATAACGTCTTTGATTCCTTTGGCTTTATCCGTGGTCGTTTCAATCGATGAATATGCATCAACATTGCACACTACAATCGGTGATATAACATCATATCCTGCATTTTTAATGCCCTCTATATCAAACTCCAGAAGCAGGTCTCCTTTATTAACCTTAGCTCCACTTTCTGTGTGAGCTGTAAAAAACTCACCTTTTAATTTCACGGTATCTAAACCGATGTGAATAAGAATCTCTGCCCCTTCATCGCTAACCATGGCTATCGCGTGAAGCGTCGGAAAAATCGATGATATCGTTCCGTTCACAGGTGCGAAGACTTTTCCTTCCCGAGGAATGATGGCAACACCTTTACCGACAAGTTCTTCTCCAAAGGTTGGATCACTGACTTTTGAAATAGGAACCACTTGACCGGGAATGGGCGAATATAAAACATCTTTTTTGTTTTGGCTTAATAATTCTTTTATTTTGTTAAACATTGACTTCTCCTTTTCTGGGCTTAAAGCACCGTTACCACACGACGAATATGTACGGTTAAATACACTAATTCTTCATCTGTTATCTTATACGTATATGTTTTCGCAATATAATTTGCAATCTCTTGTGCACATTCATACTCTTTTGGATAGAGATGAATAACCACATTATGTAACTCAGCTTCTTGGCTATCTAAAAGTTCTCGATTAATAATGCGTTGAGCCAAAAATTTAAGATGTGTAATAAAACGTTCATAATGCAAGCTATCTTCAGCAATATCGGTATGATAGTACTCCTTAACAATATCAACAATAAATGGAACCATTTTTGTCATATTCATGGCATCTGCCATCACTGTATTGTATTCTGCATTCACAATATGTAGGGCAATGGAAGCCGCTTCATCTTCCGGAAAAAAAACGCCGAGGTTTTCACTAATATGCTTTATCGCGTATTGTCCGATTTGAAATTCATTTTTATAGATACTCTGAACTTCCCACAAAAGCGGATTTTCAAACATCATACCTTGATTGTAGCGTTCAACAGCAAAGTTAATGTGGTCAGTTAATGTAATATAAATGTTTTGATTGAGCTTTTTATTGAGAATTTGTTTAGCATATGAAATGATATCATTACTTACTTTAAAATGTTGCATAGGAATATTTGTTAGAAGTTCTTTAAAATGATCAATCGTATTCTGATTATCCATGTAAAAAACCTTCTCAATACGCTCTTCATCAATCATGGCATCTTCTTTGACCTTGAATCCAATTCCACGTCCCATGACAACAAATTCACGACCGGTATCATCTTTGGCACTGACGACATTATTATTGATTGCTTTTATAACTCGCATAATACCTCTCCATTAATCTATTCTTACAATAAAAAACACCAAACCCGGCTGAATCGAAATTCAATTCAACTAAATTTGGTGATGCCTGCACGACCAGTAACAATCCAAAATATTTTTTTCACTATATTTACTATACCAACATTTTGAATAAAAGTCAATACAAATCAATGAATTTATTGTGCTTAATGCACTAGTTTATTTTTAATTGACGCACTTTCTTTCGAATTTCCAGAATTTTTGACGGTGCAACTGACACTTCATCAAGACCGATCGTCAAGAAAAATTCTATTAATTCCAAGTCGTTACCAAGTTCTCCACAGATTCCAACCCATTTACTTTTCTTATGCGCACTCACAACAATTTGCTCAATCATTCGAAGGATTGCCGGATGATGGGGATTATAAAATCGTTCCAATCGTGGATTTTGACGATCAACCGCTAAAGTATATTGGGTTAAATCATTGGTTCCTATACTAAAAAAATCAACTTCTTCTGCTAATTCTTCACTTATCATTACCGCTGCCGGTGTCTCCATCATTACGCCTAGCTCAACACATGCATTATATGGAATCTGCTCTGTACTTAATGCTTCCTTCACTTCTTGAATTATTTTTTTTATGTCCAAAACCTCTTCCACAGATATAATCATTGGAAACATAATCGCTATATTCCCCAAAGCCGATGCTCGATACAATGCTCTTAATTGTACTTTAAATATCTCTGGCTCTTCTAAACAAATACGAATGGCTCGATATCCCATCGCTGGGTTTTCTTCGTCAGGAATATTAAAATAACCGGCTTGTTTATCTGCTCCTATATCAATGGTTCGAACGATAACTCGCTTATCGCCCATTGCAAGAGCCACTTTTTTGTATGCTTCAAATTGTTCTTCTTCTGTTGGGTAGTTATCCTTTTCTAAAAACAAAAATTCACTTCGAAATAATCCGATCCCCCCTGCATCATAACGACAAGCTGATTCAACTTCTTGAGCACTTCCGATATTGGCATAAATCTCAATGTGTTGACCATCGCGTGTGACGTTATCCATACCGATTAAGGTATCGTAAGTTTTTTGTTCTTCCTGTATTGCCTCTTGTCGCTTACTATATGTTTCAATCGTCACTTCATCAGGATCTATATATATATTCCCAAGTTCCCCGTCGACGATAACTTCTTGTCCATCAAGTGAATCGTCAAGTAAATCCCCTAATGAAATTATAGCCGGAATATTTAATGATTGTGCAATAATTACCGTGTGTGAATTGGCTGTTCCTTCACAGGTTACTATGGCCAAGATTTTACTTTTATCCATCTGAATTGTTTCACTCGGCAACAAATCCTTGGCTGCCAAAATAATCATTTCATTGTCTTTGTTGAACCGATTTGTTGAATTATCCTCCGGATGTAAGATTTTTCTCATCATACGATGTGTCACATCTTTTAAATCCACCGCTCTTTCTTTCATATATTGATTATCCATGCTTTGAAAGAGTTCAGACATTTCTTCAGATGCTTGGTATAATGCATGTGCTGCATTCATCGATTTTTTTCTATTTTTTCTTTCACTAAATCTTCAAGGGTTACATCATCCATCATCATCATATGCGCATTTAAAATATCCGCTTCTTCCTTTGATGCATTCTGATCTAATTTTTCATATAACTCTGACAATTCTTCCACTGCTAATTGCCTTCCTTGGATAAAACACGCCCACTCCTTGTCAATATTTTTTATTAAATGTGTCGGCACTTGATCATTTTTTTGCTGATAAAACTTCACCTTTCCTTTAGCCACACCATTTACAACACCTCTACCTTGTATCGTTTTCATCATAACCACCTTTCATAAAACAATATAAAAAAACCAAAAACTAGAGACCACGGCCTCATTGTTTTTGGTTTTGCCTTTACTTAAGTAACAATCCTTAACAATATTTAATGAAGTTTTTTATTATCCTAGCATATCTTTTTTTCTCTGTCAATGTATAACTCCATAATTTAGTCTCTCAACTATTGATTTTTTACAAAATGTCTCTATAATATACATATCCGACAAAGGCAAACTTATCGTAAGATAAGGACGCAAAGCTAGAGGGCCTTCACCACATTGGAAAGGCAGCCAGTTACCGAAGAGATCACTTCATCGTTATTCTCTTCTAGCGCATCATCTCGGATGAATGAATTATCGCGCGACTACACACATTCAATTATTTAGGAGGATTTATGATGAAAAAAAATGTATTACCAAAGTTTGGAATGATTTTAACTGTTTTGTTACTCGCTTTCAGTGTGAATTTATTTGCAAATGAAACGGATTCCACTAAGTTAGTAGATACACCAGATACTTTAGACAATTTAGACCTTATTGTCGAGGTTGATCAAACAACTGGTGGTGCCATTACCATTGATAACCCATTGCCTGATTTTATTAAAGCACGATTTTCAATGGCGGCTGAATATATGATCTCACCGGGCAAAGCGAATCTATTAATGAAATTAAAGGCAACAGACTTAAGCGACGAAGTTAATATTGAAGAATGGGCTCAGAAAACTGTACGCGAGATTCAAAAAGAACGTATTGCCAACAAAAAAGAAGCCAAAGAAATCTTACGTGCTGAAAATCCCAAAAACGATAAACCGGACAAAGGCAATCGTGGCAATCAAGGGAATCGAGGCAAGAAAAAATAAAGAAATGTAGAATGATAAAAAAAGCGATTAGAGAAATCTAATCGCTTTTTTCTTTAATATTGAATATCAAGGATCCAAAATCTCCACCTTCAAGATTTAACCACTTGCGTCGAATTACAATCCCAATCTCCATGAGTTCATCTCCATAGGCTTCATGCGACATATATTCATTTGTCACCTTATATTTCTTATTAGGGGCTAATCCCTTTAATTTAAATCTTAACCAGCTCGCATTTACATAATTCAAACTTTGATAGTAGGCTGCTATAGCTTGAGATTGATCTTGGGATACAACAATCCAAGCCGTCTCTTGATTATCAAAAGGACTAATTAAACGATAAAAGCTTCCTTGATGGATGAGTTTTCGATTTTCTTTTACATAAGCAATCTGTTCCCTGACAATCTCAATGTCTTCATCTGTAAGTGTATTCAAGTCAAGTTCATAACCAAAGGCTCCAAAATATGCGACATTTCCTCGTGTTTTTAAAGGGGTCATACGCTTGATTTGATGGTTAGGAACCGCTGAAACATGGGCGCCAATACTTGATATTGGATATACCATACTGGTACCATATTGAATTTTCAACCGTTCTATGGCATCCGAATCGTCACTTGTCCATGTTTGTGGCGCAAAATATAACATACCCGGATCAAAACGACCGCCACCACTTGAGCATGACTCAAATAAAATCTCCGGAAACTCATTAATCAAACGGGTGTAAAGATCGTAAACACCAAGAATGTATCGATGCATAACCTTCCCTTGCTCATCTGCACTTGCACCATGAGAGTAACACTCTGTGATATAACGATTCATATCCCATTTAATATAGGAAATCTTTGATTCTCGAATAACTTTTGAAACCATCTCGTGAATATAATCCACAACTTCTTTTCGCGAATAATCAAGTACATGTTGTGTTCGGCTGAAACTATCTAAACGATTGGGTGTTGAAATCAACCAATCCGGATGGGCACGATACAGGTCACTGTTCTTATTGGCCATCTCCGGTTCAATCCAAAGACCAAATTTCATACCTAGCTCTTCAACTTTTTCAGATAATCCACGAATTCCATTAGGCAATTTGTCTGTATTGACAAACCAGTCTCCAAGCCCTTGGGTATCATCATTACGTGTGCCAAACCACCCATCATCAAGCACAAAGAGTTCAACGCCAACTTCTTTTGCTTTTTTCGCAATGGTAATGATTTTATCTTCGTTAAAATCCATATAGGTTGCTTCCCAGTTATTCAATAAGACCGGACGCTCTCTGTCTCGCCAGTAGCCTCGTGCTAATCGTGTACGATAAAGCTGATGATAGGTTTGACTCATTCCATTTAGCCCTTGATTCGAATAAACCATGACAAGCTCAGGTGTTTGAAAGGATTCCCCTTGATTTAAGGTCCATTCAAAATTGTTAGGATGAATCCCCATAGATATACGTGTTAAATCATGGGTTGACACTTCGACTTGGGCCAAAAAACTACCACTATAGACTAAGCTAAATCCAAGCACTTCACCTTCAAATTCCGTTGCCTCCGGTCGTTTTAGTGCCAAAAATGGATTGTGCTCTAAACTACTTGCGCCTCGCATACTATGCACCGACTGAAGACCATGCTCGAGCTTTCTCTTTTTTACATAACGTTCTCTTGACCAGGCTCCGGACAAATGTACCATCTCGTAATCCATATCAACAAGGTCAACACTTGCACTCAATGCACTTGTTAAACAAATCTCTGCATTCCCTTCATGAATGAATTTCGCATGGCGAGTCATTACAGGCTGATTCGTAAATAGTGTATAGGTCAGAATAAGACGCGTTTGCATCACATCATCATACAACTGAATCTCTAACGTTTCTGCTTCGTCATCCGATTCAACATAGACAGCAGGGAGGGGTTCGATTTTTTTCTTACCGGAATAAATGGTATGTGATACATAGGTAAAATGACTAATACGGCTACCATTTTCTTGTTTTATTTCAAAGGCTGGATATCTAAAGTCTCCTGTTCCATACGAAGGATATTCTTGCTTGGTATATTCTAAAAAAAGTAAGGGAGATGACTCTGTATGACTTGCACCCATACTTCTTTTTTGCTCTTCATGGAGATGTTTAAAGGAATCTCGATCATGAATTTTTTTACCGTAGTATAAATTCCCTAGTTGGCCATTATCCATAATTTCGATAATATAGCTTAAATCCTTGTTAAATAAATGAAATTCTTTTGTCTGTTGGTGAAATATAATTGCCATAATTTTGTCTCCTTATAATTTGCCGCCACTCGTGGCGATACCTTGGATAAATTGTTTTTGAAAGAATAGGTATATAATAATCATGGGAATGACTGCCAATAAAGATGCTGCCATTAGTTCCGGATAATTGGCTGCAAACTGGCCTTGAATCTTTGCAAGTGCAGCAGATAGTGGTATTGTGCTTTGCTCAGTATTAACAACTAATGGCCACATCAAGTCTTTGAATGCAAAAAGGGCGGTAAAGATACCTAAGGCAACCATTGCTGATCGTGTTAGCGGAGCCATGACATACAAAAATGTTTGACCAATATTGCATCCATCAAGTCGCGCTGCCTCTTCTAACTCTTTGGGCAAGCTCATATAGGATTGCCGTAACAAAAAGGTTCCGAATGCACTAACTAATCCTGGGAAAATCAGTGCAAAACTTGTATTTAACATTCCAAGTCCACTTACAATCAAATACTGAGGAATGATAAAAATCTGTACCGGTACCATCATTTGGAAGATAACGAGACTAAACATAAGATTACGCCCTCTAAACTCTAGTCGTCCAAAAGCATAACCGGCAAGCGTTGCTGTAATAACCGCAAAGAAGACTCTTCCTAACATCAGAACAAGTGTATTCCAATAGAGTCGTCCAAAACTCATTTTTGTCATTACAGATTCGAATGCATCAAATCGCCATTCACTGGGAAACATGACAAATGGATTCATCTGTGTTGATTCAGATATGGTCTTAAATGCAGTGAGGACCATCCATAAAAAAGGAACTAACATCACAATCGAGCCCATAATAAGAACTAAATGTAAGAGTATTGAATTGATATATTTTCTGTTTTCCATGACTTCTCCCTTCTAATTATAGTTCACCCATTTTTTTTGCATTCGAATCTGAATAACTGTGATGATCATAATCACAAGCAATAACAACATAACAATTGCAGATCCATAGCCTCTGTCAGACTCTACAAATGAGTATCGATAGAATAGATAGACAAGGGATTGCGTCTTAAAAAAAGCCGGATTATTACGATCCATCATCATGTATATAACGTCAAACACTTGCATGGCTGCAATGATTCGTGTAACAGATACAAAAAACATCATTGGCGAGATTAATGGTACTGTAATATTAAAAAATTGTTTGACTGCACTAGCACCGTCAATCATCGCGGCCTCATAATAATCTTGTGGTATTTCCTGCAATCCGGCCAAAAAAAGCACCATATTGTAACCAATGACCGACCAAATACCTACAACTGCAATCCAAACAAATGTTGTGTTCGGATTTGAAATCCAATTGACTGAATCAAATCCTAAGGTATTTAACAAATGATTCAATAAACCGAACTCTGAATTATATAACCAGCGCCATACCATAGCTACTGCTGCTGGTGCAGCTACCATTGGCAAAAAATAAATGGTTCGATATAATGATCGTCCTCGCATATGTCGATTTAATAAGACCGCTAAAACTAGTGCAATAGCAATAGAAAAGGGCACCTCAACGACAGCATACTTAAATGTGTTAAAGAGCGCCTGCCAAACACTTTCATCTGCAAACATACGCTTATAATTATCTAAGCCTACAAATACATTCCCTCGTCCAAAAGCTCCTGCCTTAAAAAAGCTTTGATATATGGTCTGAAAAATAGGGATAATATTTAATGCAAATAGTCCAAGCATTGTTGGCAGTATAAATAACCACCCCCATATAAATTCACTACGTGCTCGATTTGTCCCTTTCAGTTTAGCTTGTTTCGCCACGCGATCATCTCCTTACTAATAGTTTGATGGTATGAGCATCAAGAGAAAATGTATTGATGCCCATACCATTCAATTGATTATTCTTCTGCTAATAATGCATTCATCTCGTCTGCAATCTCTAAACAAACTTCTTCTGCTGTTTTATCTCCGGTCCAAGCTAAAATCATTTTATCATTGGCCATATTTTCCCAACGCACGGTCGTTTTTGAGTATGGACGTATCACTAAATCATCCATCATATCAAGATATGCTTGAAGATTAAAGTCAGGATATGCCGCTGTCCAGTTTTCCACTGTTCCTTCATAGGCTGAGATAACAATTCCAAGGTCTGATTGCTTTTGTTGCGCTTCTTCGGAACCAAAGTATTCGATAAGCGCCCATGCTTCTTCAGGGTGGTCTGTGTTTTCTGCTGCAACCCAACCCAAACCATTATAGATGGATGCTCGTCTATTCGAGTCAGCATCTTTTGGAAGGACTGCGATATCACCATTTTCAATAACATACTCATTATTACATAATTCTGCTAACATCCATGATCCGGCAGTAATCATTGCCACTTTTCCTGCTTCAAATAATGCATGTTCTTCATTTTCTGCAAGAACTTCATAAGGAGGCATCAAACCATCTTTTGACATGGATGCAAAAAATTCTATTGCTTCAATCGTTCCCGGTTGATCATAACCTGAGGATTTTTTATCATCTGAAATAATATATCCGCCCATGTCATAGACTGCATTGTACCATCCTGCTTGATTGTTACTTGGACGTAATCCAAAGCCGTACTGACTTCCGTCATCTTTGGTTAGCTTTTCAGCGGTATCTCTAAAGGTATCCCATGTCCATGATTCATCCGGATAATCTAATCCAACTTCGTCAAACATTGTTTTATTATACCATAATGCAATGGTGTCGATGTCTTTGGGTATAGCATACTGTTTGGTCCCTTCCCAATTATAAATTTCAACGATTTCTTGAGGGAATTTAGACATATCTAAAACATCACTCGATTCAATGCGATCTGTTAAGTCTAAAAGCATCTCATATTCAGAATATCGAGCAATTTCATTGGAGTGCATCCAGAATACGTCGGGTAAAGAACCACCTGTCGCCCCTGCTTCTAACATTGTCCAATACTGATCCCAAGGTGTTACTTGAATCTTTGCTTTGACCCCTGTTTTTTCAGTGAAATCATTGACGATTTGTGTTAATCCGGGTTCTTGATTCGTATCCCAAATAGCAATTGTCAATTCAACATTCGAGCTAGCTGACGCGTCTGAGCTCGAACTGTCAGACGAACTTGAATCATTCGAATCATTGCTTGTTCCTGAATCTGTTGAACTTCCTTCTGAGCCATTATCCCCACTACATGCTGCCAAACTCAATACCATTATCATTGTTAGTACGAATGCCATAATTTTTTTCAACTTCATGTGAATCCTCCTTTTATCTTGTGAATAGCCTTTGCCAAAATTTTGACTATGAACACATTATACCTTTAACCCTCGTCCAATTAAATATATTCATGTGATATATATATATCATAATGTCATATTTGTATATTTTGCCATCTTATTTCATTTCATTTTTATATATTATATACTACAATAGTAATAAAGTCATTATCATTGCATGTATATAGTACTAAATATTTATAAAATATGTCATCATGTTGTATGAAACAGTGAATATGTTGCATTTCTAATCAATTTCACGTATACTAATCATAAATTATCAAATGGATGGTCTAGAAAGGAATATACTATGGATAAGCCAACAACGTATAACTCTAGAGCCGGTTTTCGTTGCCTTCGCAATATCAAACGGCAAACAAATGATTTGTATCTCGTGCATTGCGGACATCAGCAATGCACTCCGGGATATACCTATAATCATAAAACACCGAACGAAAATCATCTGCATTTTATTTTAAACGGAAAAGGCACCTTAACGATTCATCAAAAAACCTATCATCTTAAAAAAGACGATATTTTTTTAATTCCAAAATCTGTTCATATTGATTATGCCGCAGATATGGAACATCCCTGGGAATATATCTGGGTGACCTTTGACGGGGAGATGGCTATTGACTATTTAAATCATGCCGGCTTATCTGCGGATCATCCCGTAGCGACCTCCGGTATACCTACTGCCTCATATCTTCCCCTTATTAAAAAAATTCTTGATTCAAACGAATTAACCTTTACAAATGAGATTAAACGCGTAGGTTATTTGTTTGACATTATTTCTACACTCATCGACGCTCAAAGTGAATTAAAAGGCAAAAAAAATCGCTACGACTATTCCAGCGAAACCTATGTTGAACACGCATTGCAATATATAACATTAAACTATAAAGAGATTAAAGTTAGTGATATTGCCGAGTATGTAGGTATCAACCGCTCCTATTTAACCTCCATATTTAAAAAAGAATTAAATGTATCTCCTCAAGAATATCTAATCAATTATCGCCTGGGAAAAGCAGCAAAGTTGTTAGAAACAAGCCAGCTTCCAATTAAAGATATCTCTATTGAAGCCGGATATAATAATCCATTAAACTTTTCTAAAATGTTTAAAAATGCTTATGGTGTAAGTCCTAAAATTTATAGAGAACAAAGTGAATGAATAAAAGGCATCTGAAAACAATTGTTTTCAGATGCCTTTTTACATACTCTAGGCTCTTTATTTTTTCATATTCATGACGCGCATTGCATTGATAACTGCGATAAAGGCAACGCCCACATCGGCAAATACGGCTTCCCACATGGTCGCTATACCAGCGGCACCCATAAGTAAGACGATACCTTTAACACCCAATGCAAAAATTATGTTTTGCCATACAATATGTTTGGTTCGCTTTGCAATATGAATTGCCGTCACTAATTTTGAGGGTTCATCTGTCATCAGCACGATATCTGCTGCTTCAATAGCTACATCAGATCCAAGGCCTCCCATTGCAACACCGATGTCTGCTCTTGCAAGAACAGGTGCGTCATTCACGCCATCTCCAACAAAAATTACGCGCTTAGATGGTTCTTTGGCATCAACGATTGCCTCTAACTCAGTCACCTTATCTGCCGGTAAAAGTTCTGAACGTATATCCGTAATTCCCAAACTATTTCCAACAGCTTGGCCCACTTCTTTTCGATCTCCTGTTAACATAATAATATGATGAATCCCTAGCTTGCCAAGTGCTTTGATTGTAGATGCGGAATCTTTTTTTACTGTATCTTGTATCTCAATGTAACCGCAATACTGATGATTAACTGCAATATAAACCACTGTTCCTAATGAATCCACTTCTTCAAATTCAATGGCCATTGCATGGAGCATTTTACTATTTCCGACAATAATCACATCATCTGCATAATGTACTTTTGCCCCTTTTCCTGCAAAATCTTCATAGTGTGTGATCTGACTTTCATCAAGGGGTTCCCCATAAGCTTTTAATATTGATAATCCGATGGGATGGTTAGAGTGAATTTCCCCAATGGCCGCATATCGTAGCAATTCCTCTTCTGACAGATTTGCCTCTGCCTTTGGAACTCGATGGGTAACTTCAAAAAATCCATGTGTCAATGTTCCTGTTTTGTCAAATACAACGGTATCAACTTTATTTAATGCTTCTAAATAATTACTGCCTTTGATTAAAATCCCATGTCTAGACGCGCCTCCAATACCTCCAAAAAATCCTAAAGGAATGGATATAACTAATGCACACGGACAGGAAACCACAAGGAAGATTAGAGCCCTATAGATCCAGTCATAAAAGTTTCCGCCTGTAATTAACGGTGGGATAAACGCTAATGCTAATGCCGAAAAAACAACTACTGGAGTATAATATTTCGCAAAGGTAGTAATAAAGTTTTCTGTCGGTGCTTTTTTACTACTTGCATTTTCAACTAAATCTAATATTTTAGCAACGGTAGAATCCGCATATGCTTTGGTCACTTCAACCGTTAACAAACTATTTTGGTTAATAAAACCCGATAGAATCAGATCCCCTTCTTGAATATCTCTAGGTAATGATTCACCGGTCAATGCCATTGTATCAACCATAGACGCTCCTTCAACAACCACGCCATCTAATGGAACTTTCTCTCCGGGTTTAACAAGAATCCGACTTCCAACTGTAACCACATCAGGTTTTACACGTCGACTCTGCAAACCTTCGATAAGATTTGCATATTCGGGTTTAATATCCAAAAGTTCTTTAATTGAACGCCTTGACCGATTGACTGCAAGATCTTGGAAGAGTTCTCCCACTTGATAGAACAACATGACGGCAACACCTTCCGCATATTCACCGATGGCAAAAGCACCAATTGTCGCAATGGACATTAAAAAGTTTTCATCAAATACCTGACCACGTACAATATTCTTGCCGGCACGCAAAAGTACTTCGCCACCAATCAGTAAATAAGCGGTAAAATAGAGTCCAAATTCAATATAGGGCTGAAAAGACCCTATGATTGCAGCGACAAACACAATAACACCTAATCCTAATATTGTTAATTCACCTAGATTTAATAAGCGGTCTACATGGTCGCCCTCGCCTTCATCCTCTTTATCGACAAAAGCAACCCCTGCTTCAATATGATCTGCAAGTGATGATGCTTCCTTATATATCTTTTTTACATCTTGTCCCTCATTGACGTGTAGGGTTAGTGTTTGAGAAGCAAAATTCAAAGAAGCCACACTAACGCCATCAATATCTTGAATACCTTTTTCGATTTTCGCCGCACAATTTGCACAGTTTAAACCTTCAATACGAAATTCTTTTTTATTGCTTTTATCCATTGCATACACCTCCACGCCTTATTCTTTAATATGATTAAGGCCTTGATCAAATATATTTTTAATGTGGTCATCATCTAGAGAATAATAAACCACTTTACCATCTTTTCGATATTTTACCAATCGCGCTTGCTTAAGAACGCGTAATTGATGGGATATGGCCGATTGTGTCATCCCCAATAGCGCCGCAATATCACACACACACATTTCTTCCGTAAATATTGCAAACATAATCTTAATTCGAGTTGAATCCCCAAACACTTTAAATAAGTCCGCTAATTCATATAACTGCTCATCTTCGGGCATCTGTTGATTGACACTTTGGATGATTTCTTCATGAATCACATTACACTGACAGGTCTCAAAATCTATCTTTTTATTTGCCATAAGCTCTCCTTTTTTATTTTATGTTAATAACTGTTCATATGAACAAGTATTCATATGTTATATTATAAAAGCAACTTGCCCATTTGTCAAGTTGCTTTATATGCTCTATTTTATATGCTCTAAAATATCCTCAAAGCTTGAATACTTAATATACTTTCTTCCTGATTCATCTAATAATCGTGCCAATTCATCTTTGGCAAAAATCACATCTGCACATATTGCTGCTTTATAGTCCGGTTCTGAGTCGCCGGCAAAATACACTTTTTTATACTTATTACGATGTTCAAGTGCCACTTTTTCTTTATCAATTCCATAGATTTCTGAATAATAGGGTGAGTTTTTATCCGGTTCCATGACAAATGTATTCTCTTTAAAGCTTCCTTCATTGGTATAAACCGGAATCTTATCTAAACCATGTTGCTTAAGTACATAGTCAATATAATAGCGGAATCCGGCACTTAAGATCACAAAATCTCCACCTTGCTTTTTTACTTCATCAATCACATCCGGTAGTTTTTCATCAATGTCCACTTTATTCAGAGCTTCAAGACGTTCTTCATCGGTAAAGGTATGCCATGTAAACACTTTATTCAAAAACTCTGTACCGATTTTTTTTGATTTTTTCCATTCTTTATAATAATCAATTCCTTTTTGCCCGATATAATCATCGAGTAAAATCCAATAAAAATCTTTTTTGGTTATGGTTCCGTCAAAATCTGAAATAAATACAAAATCCTTCATTGAATTACCTTTCTATTGTCTGTCGATATTCTGAGAAAGCGTGTGTCAAAACCGTATTTTCTTCCGGACGTTGGAGTCCGATTCGTACATATTTTCCTTTAAGCCCTTGATGATTTTTTGTATGCCGGAGAACAAGACCTCTTTTTAGGCACCAGCGAATAAGTTTATCTGCTTCCTCTGTTTTAATCATAAAAAAATTAACTTCTGAAGGGATAACTTCCCAACCTTGACTGCTAAGAATCTTGGTAATACGTTCTCGCTCTTGCCTATAATATACTTTTGTTTTTTCGATGTAGCCTGTCTCATCAATCAGCTTTATTCCGATACTAAGAGCGAGTCGATTGACTGACCACGACGGCTGTCGTTTTTGAAGTTGTTTTATGACTTGTGGATTGCCCATAACATAACCTAACCGTATTCCCGGAATCTTAAAAATTTTGGTCAAACTTCTTAAAATAATAAGATGCGGATAATTTTTTATCCATTCTTTCGCTAGGTCACTAATGTCTTGCGTTCTCAATGACAAAAAATCAACATAGGCTTGGTCAAGAATGATTTGCACATGATTTTTTTTTGTTTCTTCAATCAAATATCCTAGCTGGTCTTGATTCATATATTGCCCTGTTGGATTATTTGGATTACATAAAATCAAGGTATCCAAGACCGAAAAATCTACGAGGCCTTGAGCAAGTTCTTTCCAATCTATGTGAACACACTTTGCATCATAGGCCGACATGGCACGTAAGTATTCCGGATATGTGGGTTCAATAATACCCACACGTGCTCCTGCAAGATAAGATGCCAAAAGATAGATGGCTTCATTTGTTCCATTGGTAATCATGACTTGGTCTTGACTCATGTCATGATTGTTGGCAAGGGCATTTAAAAGGTCTTCATACTCTGATGCCGGATACTGGTTGATACACTGAATATCTTTTGTCATAGTTTGCCACTCTTTATGAATCGATTCCGGCAAGGTCAAACTATTGGTATTGGTTGAAAAATCAATTATTTTCCCTTTAGGCATTGCTACATCATATGCTTTGTAGGTCGCCTCAATACTTGCTCCATGTAATGGCATCATAGTATGACCTCCATGAGGGCAAGGATTACAATCATCAATAGGCAGCCTTGCATTGTCCAAATAAGTTTTTTTGTCATATACACATGCTTCATATGAATCGGTTCCATCGCTTCACCTAAGCTTTCTTTCTGAACCTGCTTTCCGAAATATGTATAGGTTCCACCTATCTGGATACCGAGTAATCCTGCAGTAGCACTTTCCGGATAACCGGCGTTTGGACTGTCTGTTTTATTATGGTCCCGTCGCATAATCTTAAATCCCCGAAGCATATCATAGCCACACAATCCACCTGCCCCCAGTATTATAATACTACCGATACGAGCAGGTATGAAGTTGACCAGATCATCCAGTTTTGCCGCGCAAAAGCCAAAATCATGATACCGCATATTTTTATAGCCGATCATTGAATCCATAGTATTGACACCTTTATATAGCCAAATAAATAAAAGGCCTTGGCCAAAGATTGCTTCACCTAACAGTGCATAAAAAACAGGTGCAATAACTCCGTCAACCGTATTTTCTGCTAAGGTTTCAATAACAGTTTTTAAAACTTGTTCTTCGGATAAATCTTTAGTTTCACGACTGACAAAAAAACTCAGCTCATGTCGTGCTAAATCCATATTCCCCGCTGCAAAAGGGACCATAACCTTTTTCACAATACGAATCAAGGACCCAAATGCGATTCCGGCAAAAAAACCATACGATTGAAAAAGAAGCATGGACCATGTCCATGGAAGCATGTTTAGAAAATATTCAATTCCTATAATGAATAGTGTAATCATGATTAAAACAACCAAAACTAAAAATCCGCCCATTAAGCGCTTTGATTTGAATCGATATAAAGTCTTTTCAAGTGTCTGTATCAACCGGCCAATCCAACGCACTGGATGTGTCCACTGCTCCGGATCTCCGATTATCATATCAAGAAGAATTCCTATCACAAGGGCCATCATAAACGTATAACCTCTTTGTCTATTATTTTTTGAACCCGATCCATATGAAGGGACTCTGAAACGCGCTGAGCGAGTAAGTCATAAGCGTCTTCTTTCTGACTGCCGGTATTGATACAGGCTTGTTTTTCAAACCCATGTTGTGTTCGAACTTGATTTAACCATGCCTGTCGAAAGTGATCATTATGAAATATATGATGAAGATAGGAACCTAGCACATGTCCATCTGAACTGACACAACCGTCAAATCGGTGGTCGTCAAGTTCTATAAGGGCCATAGCATGGTCTAAATACTTCGTTTCTCCCAGATGAATTTCATATCCTTTGACCTCAATAGAAGGGTCATTAAAGGTTGGTGCTATAACCTTACCTTGCACTTGTTTGACTATTTTTTGATTATGAAACTGAGTATCAATAGCTAATAATCCCAATCCATCAATGACTTTTACATGGTCATGATCGCTCCCATGTTCATCAAAAATATGTTGACCTAATATCTGAAATCCTCCACATAAACCAAAAATTCGTCCCTCATTTTGTTGATAGTCAATGATTTTATCAAAGAGTCCATTGGCTTTTAAACTGAGCAAATCATCGATGGTTGACTTTGTACCGGGAATGATAATCGCATGGGGAGTTTGAAAATCTTCGGGTGTCCGAATAATTCTTAATCGGCAATCCGGTTCATACATAAAGGGTTCGATATCCGTATTATTACTTACGCGTTCCATGTGGATAATCCCAATATCTAAGGTATTCTCGGTCTGATCGTACAAATTTTCTTTTTCTGTCTTTTGAAAAACCAAAGGGTGGCTTTGAGCATCTTCTGTTTCAATATGTATGTCTTGCATATAAGGTATAACACCAATAACCGGTATATGGGTGTATGCTTCAAACCAATCAAGTCCATCCTGCAATAGACGAATATCTCCGCGAAACTTATTAAATATAACCCCTTTGATTCGATGACGATGTTCAAAGACAAGTTCAATAGTCCCTATCAGACTGGCAAAAGAACCACCTCGATCAATATCCGCAACTAAAATCACGTCCACATCTGCTGCTTGTGCAATACGCATGTTGACAATTTCACGATCATTCAAGTTTACCTCTGCCGGCGATCCTGCGCCTTCAATAATAATCATGTCGTAATGCTGGTCAAGATAGTCCAAACTCTCCCTTACCGCCTCCATCCCTTTGGTGAGTGTAAACTCTTTTCCATAGGCCATTCCGGAATAGCTCTTATATACTTTTCCATGAAGCACAACTTCGCTTTTTGTATCTTTTCTGGGTTTTAGTAAAATGGGGTTCATGTGGACATTGGCAATCTGTCGTGCCGCTTCTGCTTGAACACCTTGTGCACGGCCTATCTCTTCGCCATAAAGTGTCACATAGGAATTATTGGACATATTTTGACTCTTAAACGGAGCAACTTGATATCCTTTATCTGCAAAAATGCGGCATAGCGCTGTCACTATATAACTCTTGCCCGCATCTGAACTTGTTCCCTGAATCATTAGACCTTTCATGATAAGTCACCTTTATCCTTTCTTTCATCCAAAACACCTTTTAATTTTTTCAGGATATAATCATATCCTTTTGGATGGTGAGGAATCATACATGCAGAGCAGTCTTTAATATTCCCGCGCATTGTATACTTCCCTCCACACGCATCGACAAGGTATAATGGACAATAACAGAAAAGGCAATTGAAGTCATCCTCTTGTTTCGTTTGATGACATGGAAAATATTCACATGTCGTATTATTAAAAAACCGATAATTATTTTTCATACTATACTAAGCTCCTTTATCTTATTGAAGTTTAGCATTTTTTTATAGGGTTAGCAAGGCTGACCTTCACGGATCAATGAAATCTTTTGGTCTAGGAAAATATTAATTGCTTCTTCAGGTTTTGCTTCTAAGGCTTCCTTACAATAGTTCTCAAGTTTTTTACGGTCAATCGGACCATATTGCATGGTGACTGGACCTTTTATACATCCGCCTTCACATGCCATACCTTCAATAAACACATTTCCTAATCGTCCGTGTTTTGCTTGTGTTAAGGCTTTTTTGCATTCTGCAAGTCCATTACACACCATCAATTCATATTCAGCTTCAATCTTTTTTATCTTCAATATGTCCTGCACTGCCTTGGCAACACCTCCTGATGCAGCAAAGTTTCGGCCAAAATAAGATGCATTATTGAGCGGGCTTGATTCTAACGATGCAACATCCATATTACCAGATCGAACGATTCCAATAAGCTCTTCAAAAGTTAAGACATGGTCAACTGCCACAGGTAAATCCAAAAATTTTTCTTCTTCTTTTTTTGCAATACAAGGCCCTACAAAAACAACAGCGGCTTCTGAATCAATGGACTTAATCAGACGAGCAGTTGCAACCATCGGAGAAACCGTTGTTGAAATATGTTTTTTCAACTCGGGAAATTCTTGATATACATACCGTACAAACGCAGGACAACATGACGTTGTCATAAAACCCTTGTTTGATTCAATATGTTCAACAAACTCCTTAGCTTCATGTACCGCGACCATGTCCGCACCTAAAGCAACTTCAACTGCATCTTTGAAGCCTATAGATTTAATAGCTGTAACAACTTGACCCAAAGATACATCTTCAAACTGTGTTGCAATCGCCGGTGCCATCATGGCATAAATCGGACGGTTGGCACTTTTTAATAGGTCAATAACAGCTAATAATTCTGATTTATCTTGCATGGCACCGAAGGGACAACTATATACACAGGCACCGCATCGAATACATTTGGTCTCATCAATAACTGCTTTTTTATGTTCATCAATTGCAATCGCCTTTGTTGGACATACACGAAGGCATGGCCGCAATACATCACTGATTGCATTATATGGACAAGCGCTATTGCAGCGGCCACATTCAATACATTTTTCATAGTCGATAATCGCTCGATTATTGATAAAGCTAATGGCTTGAACCGGACATGCATGCTGACATCGATGGGCCAAACATCCTCGACAAGCTTCTGTCACCACATAGCGATGTTCCGTGCATTGGTCACATGCCGATTCCAACACTTCGATAATATTTGTATTTTCCGAGTGTCCTCCCATACTCATTTGAACTCGCTCTGCTGTAACTGCCCGTTCATGATAAACACAGCATCGTAAGGAAGCATTTGGACCTTGATTAAGTTCCATAGGAATTGTAAACATATTTTCTGTTAATCTTCCATTAAAGGCATATTCACTGACTTTTGCATATACTTCGTTTTTAATTTTTTGTACTCTATTTTCATATTTTCTCATGTTTAACCTCCGAAACATAACGAATTCTAGCCTTTTTCCCAATTTTCTCTAATGCACAAACCAATTCTTGAACAAGATGCATTTTTATGCTCAGCTCTTTAGGAAAATCCGGGTTTTGATGTGCACCGTTAATTGCTTTTCCCAACCAAAAGTCAATATGTGTCGCATCTTCAATAAATATTTTACATAAAAGACTTGCACCATCTTTTCCAAAGTCCGGCAACTGAATTTCATGTTCTGCAAATTGTTCAAGTAATTCAATGCTACGTTTAATCGTGATCACACCTTCTGTCACCAAATCAAGCCCTTTTATTCGAGCAATCGGTGGTATGGTTGGATCCAAATAATCCATACATGTATGTATGGGTTCATTAAGCTCTCTTGATACAATATTTGCAGCTGTGCCACCGCAAACGATTTTCTTACCTGATTGATGCATAAATGTATCCACAATATGATGGTCTATGCTTTTGTCGACGGGTGGTCCCGTAAATAAAAGAATTTGTACAGGTTTTCGTATTTTTACCGTAACAATAGTCGTATCATCTCCTGGCATTCCTTCATATAATTCATGACAAGCCCCAAGTAGACGACGACTCAAAAGTTCAGCGTTCATGGACTGATTTTTTCTCAAATAACTGGCAACATGTTCCCATTGCCATCCAAAATTCAAGGTTTGTCCAACTCCGGCATGTATAACACCATCGCTACACAGATAAATAATATCGTCTTCCTGTAATTGCATCTCAGTTAATATAATTGTCTTATCCATAATATTCACTTCATGCTTTTGAGGCATCAATAACTGACCTTCTCGCAAGAAAAAAAAAGGAGGATTTTCAGACTCAAAAATCTTACATTTCAAATTTTTATCTATTTCAATAATCGAAAATGTTGAATAGGCTATTTTACGAACTTTGCAGACTGGTAATGTATGTGCAATTGTATCGATGACTTCCTCAATATCTGCACCTTTTCCAAGCATAGTAATTGCAATTTTTGACGTCAACGTAGCTAATATATTTGCTTTCACACCACTTCCAAGTCCATCTGCAAGAACAATAATCGTACGTTCTTCAGATTGAAACACTTCGACTTTGTCACCACATAATTCTTCATCTTTTTTATTGAGACTATTATGTCCAACTTCTACAAATACTGCGTTAGAAGGCATCAAAACTCACCTCCATCATGCATGAACAATTGATTCAGACTTTTTAGGCTCATTTTTGTTTCGGCTGTTGTTTCTCCAAGTAAACTGGCAATTTCTTGGGCGACGCGCATTTGTTTGTCAATAACTTCTTGAGTTTTTGACAATGTTTTTTCTTTGGCTGCATTAAACTCCTTACGGCGTTTTTCATCTCCGGTAATGTCCGTCAAAAAAATAATCCGTTGATTCGTCTCTTCTAAACAGACCATATTGATAATAAAATAACGATTAGACTCGTTAAAATATATTTTTTTATTCTTGATATATAAATTTTCTTTAATATCATCAATAAATATCTGATCATTTAAGAATAATTGGATTGGCATGTCTTTAACTGGAAGTTGTTCTTCATTAAACAATTGATTAAAGCTTGGATTCACTTCTTTTATTGTTAAATCATTATCAATAACTAAGACACCATTTGGACTATTTTCTATCATAACACTCTGAAGACTCTCCGCTTTTTCGCGTAAATAAGGCAAGCAGGTTTCAATATCTGAATAACCAAAATAAACAGCTTTTGCCTTATCATAGCAAGCTTTATAACCACATGCCCCACAATTCAACTCATCTTTCGTCGAATACTTTCCCATTTTACGCATGATTTCTCGTACAATAAGTATATTGGGTTCTTGTTGATTTTTTTGAAGATCGGTAAATGTTCTGAAAATTTCCAGATTTTCTTCATCCATCTTACTGGGTTCCTTTATAGTATTTGCCATAATCCAAGCACCCGTTTTCTGTTTTGCATATTCCCGCATATAAAGCTCTTTTTGAAAACGTCCCAAGTAATTTTTGGGCATATCCGGCCCATTAATACAACTCCCATCACAGATATTCATCTCTATACAACAATGCTCTATATTTCCTAATCGTAATTCATCAAGTACTTCTTTACAATTATCAATCCCATCCACATGAATAAAACGCAGTGTTTGATCTTCACGTCGTTCATATTTGGGGTTTCTTAAACTTCCTCCAAGCGGAAATGCTCGTCCTCGCTGACTTCCAACTGCATCGAATGTATCTATATCACAAGTAATCAAGGAAATCTTTTCTGATTTAAACAGAAGTTCTAATTCTTCAAATGTCACAACGGCATCAATAGAGCCCGGCAATTCCTCTGCCTCAGCCATTTTTGCCAAACAGGGACCAATAAAGACCACCTTTGCTTCTTGCCCATATCTTTGTTTGATACTTCGCCCATGGGCAATCATGGGTGATACAACCGGTATAACATATGGAATTAACATCGGATAGTACTCTTCAATTAAATAATTCGCTGATGGACAACAACTTGTTATATAGTTTTTCTGTATATTCTTTTCAATACACTCATCATAATACCCGGCAATTATTTCTGCACCAAAAGCCGTTTCTTCAACATGGTTAAACCCTAATTTTTTTAAAGCAGATACCATCTTCCCCGGTTCAACTAGACCAAATGCTCCAACAAATGATGGCGCAATAGAAACAACAACCCTTGCATCGGATTCAATCATCGATTTAACCCGGCTTAATTGGCTGGTTATTTTCAAGGCTTCTTGAGGGCATGAAGCTTGACAAAGCCCACATTTAATACACAAAGCATCCATAATTTTGCGTTCAGCTTTATTGAAACTAATGGCCTTCGTCGGACAAATGCGTAAGCACTTATAACAATTATCGCATTTGTCCTTGTCAAATTCAATGAACTTCATCATATCAGACCACCTGCGATATACTTATTAAAAAAGTCTTTCGTCTCATTTGACTGAATGGAGTAAATGCGCTCACCATTAACACGAATACTGACGCCAGTTCCACATGCCCCAAGGCAAAACGAGGATTTAAGTTCAATTGTATCTTCAAGCTGGTGTTCAGCAATTAGTCGTTTCATATCTTGTATGACATTATAAGACCCTTTTAGATGGCATGCACTTCCTATACATATTTCTATCATAATTACCTCCTAGTATACTGTGATCACCACATATTTTATTTATCAATTGTTAATTATATCACAATACACCAACAAGTAAAGACCTTTTCGAAAAGTTTGTTACTTTTTTATCAATTTTTCATTCCACGTCCTAGAATCCCACACCCAACTGTAACTATACTTGTAAAGATCAGCACCGGAATTGTACCGAATTGAAATACAAGAGGTAGTGAGGCCGCTGTAAACAATCCTCCGCCTACAAACAACTCAAAAAGCAATTGTTTATAGCCAAAACTTTCTAAGGCCGGGGTCTTTTGATCGGGATCGGTTACGCGCATGAGCAGCAACCCTGTCGCCGTTACCCCCATTGATTGGCCAAAGTCACCAATGCCTCGCTCAAACCAAAAGTCCGGTAATATGCGTGGCGCAATAAAGACAAATGCAAATACGGTCCAAATAATTCCCGTTACTGATAGCAATAAAAATGGAATTAAATTATTGCCAATTGCTGATAAGGATAATGTTGCTAAAGCACTTACAATAAGGACATCTAGAGCAAATCCTTGAATACGGTTAATCATCAGTCGATCCACTGTTTTATACTTATCTGTTTTTTCAAGTATTTTTTCAACAATAATTCCACCAAGCATAGCTAATGGAAATAATGGAACGTACCGCAAGAGATAGATACCTGTGGCATTACCCCAAGTCACTTGTTCAATCCAAACTAAAGCTTGAAGTATAAGATAGCCTACAATAATCGCTAAACCAATATATCCAAAATGAAGAGACAAGGGTTCAATGGATTCTGAACGTGTGCTTAAATATCCTGCCGGTTCACGTATATCTAGCTCAATAATACCTTTCTTATCTAAGCGGCTACGTTCTTCCATCTTAATCGGATAAACAAGTTTTTCTTTACGCATAGCCCAATTAATTAAGGCTATACCAATTAAGACCCCGGCTAATACTCCAACGGTTGCTAGTCCAATAGCCAAATCACTTCCTTCCGGAAAACCTACTTCAACAAAGGTTTCACTTAAACCTGCCGCTGTCCCGTGACCACCTACAAATCCGATTTCGATGAGTGTTCCGGCTAGTGGATTGACATCGAAAAAAGGGGTTAACACAAAAAATGTTAAGGCTAAACCTACGGTATATTGTCCAAAAGAAATAATATAACCCAAAAGGACTTGGGGACCTGACGATTTCCAGACTTCCCCAATAGAAGGCATGACCTTACCAATAAATAATGCTGCAAAGACTACATTGATCATTAACCCCGGAAGCGTTGTCCACGTATCCAATATGAAAGATGGAAAGATGCTAAAATTTAATAATCGACCCAATACCTCTGGTCCAATAATTAATGCTAATATTCCTGCAACAAGTGAACTCGGTAAAAAAAGATTTTGTAGTAAGGGTGTTTTTATACGAATCCATTTTCCGGCAACTAAAAACCCACCTAATAGTAGTAAACTAAAACCTATTGTATTTGCATTCATTCTATTTTCCTCCCTTATTTTTTTATCATTGTACCAAATCGCTGGCGCGATGGCTAGCGAACCTTTTTGTTTCTTAAATCTTTCTCTATGCTAAATTTTATTTAATAAAAAAATAGTGGTGGTTTTTACTTCTATGTTATATTGTTAAGTTCTC
>Ga0334898_1000672_pt1 | contig 49481 bp, 49 predicted proteins | sample GraSluR3_MG_10_FD_207228 | JGI IMG/M metagenome (GOLD analysis project Ga0334898, IMG submission 207228) | Sludge microbial communities from methane-producing bioreactor in Wageningen University, Netherlands - Granular Sludge_3_08-R3 | ecosystem: Engineered > Bioreactor > Anaerobic >... | reverse complement strand
CTACCACACGAATATGCGTTTTAATACGGCCATCTTTCGTTGTTTTCTGATCTTTTCGTATCATGTGTTTCACCTCACTGCTATTATAGCACAACAGTAGCATAACACAATACACGATCAAAAAACAAGAAAAAAAGTTGTCTATGGATTGATTAATACAGAAATTCTGAGATTATGGTAGAAACAGAAAGTGTAAAAGTCAGGTTATAGCAAGCACCTTTGGAACGTTTATGTATTTTGCAGCCTTGACAGAAGTTCCCATTGTAAACAGCTTTCTATCCTTGGGTATGCACAAGGGTCCCGCCGTAGCACTCCTTCTTGCTGGACCTTCCCTAAGTCTCCCTGCCATGATTATTATTGCCAAAGTATTAGGCGGCAAAAAGGCAACCACCTATATTCTCTTGGTAATTGCATTATCAGCCCTAGTAGGTTTTTTGGGAGGAAACTTCTTTTTTCACTAAGATAGCATCTTGATCTTCAGTTTTCGCTCAGTTTTTAGATGTTCTGTTTGCACAATATGATAGAATTGAAATGAAGAATATGTTAGAAGCCCCTCGCCTTAAAAAGTCCAGCACTTGAACTGGACTCTGAAGAAAGAGGATACAATGGTTAATGCGAAAAAAAAGAACAATAAAAAAACGAAAGCAATAGAAGAAACACTATGGGATTCGGCTAATAAGCTCAGAGGTTCTGTAGAATCAGCTGAATATAAGCATGTTGTTTTGGGACTTATTTTCCTTAAATTTACCAGCGATATGTTTGAAGAACGCAAAAAGGAACTCATAAAAGAAGGTAAAGAAAAATACCTTGAAATGAAAGAGTTCTACAATATGAAAAATGTGTTCTTTCTCACTGAAGAATCCCGATGGAACTATATCACTAAGAATGCAAAGCAATCTGATATTGCTATTAAGATAGATACAGCCTTGCATACTATTGAGAAAAACAATCCGGCATTAAAGGGAGCTTTACCTGATAACTATTTTTCACGCCTCAACCTTGAATTAAGTAAGCTTGCGGCCCTTCTTGATACCATAAATAATATTGATACTTTGCAGGACAAGGAACGCGATATCGTTGGCAGGGTTTATGAGTATTTTCTTAAACGATTTGCCATTGCAGAAGGGAAAGGAAAAGGAGAATTCTACACGCCCAAATGCATTGTAAATCTTATTGCTGAAATGTTGGAACCATATAAAGGAAAAATATATGACCCATGCTGCGGCTCTGGGGGTATGTTTGTACAGTCTGTTAAGTTTATTGAAAGCCATCATGGAAACAAAAAACAGGTCTCTATCTATGGACAGGAATACACCGCTACAACCTATAAACTGGCCAAAATGAATCTGGCTATAAGAGGTATTTCCGCCAATCTGGGAGAAATTCCTGCCAATACTTTCTCCAATGATCAGCATCCTGATTTGAAAGCGGATTTTATAATGGCTAACCCGCCTTTTAATCAGAAGGATTGGCGGGCAAGTGATGAACTTATAGATGATTCTCGTTGGAGGGGTTACGATGTTCCCCCGGCAAGTAATGCTAATTACGGATGGATACTCAATATGGTGTCAAAACTATCGGAAAACGGAGTTGCCGGTTTCCTCCTTGCAAACGGTGCTTTGTCCGGAGGTGGTGAGGAATACAAAATTCGCAGGAAGTTGATTGAAAATAAGCTGGTTGAAGCAATTATTATTATTCCACGAAATACCTTTTACACTACCGATATCAGTGTAACTCTGTGGATCTTGAACAATAATAAAAAATCCCGGGAAGTGAAAATAAACGGAAAGCAGAAGAGATATCGTGACCGTGAAGATGAAATCATTTTTATGGACTTAAGACGCTGGGGATCAGAATTTGATAAAAAGTTTATTGAGCTTACGGCAGAAGATATTGAAAAGGTTGCACTGAATTATCACAACTGGCAACAGTTAGATTTTGAAACTACCTATAAAGACATTCCCGAGTTCTGTTACTCAGCTAAAATTGAGGAAATCAAAGAAAATGACTTTTCTCTGGTTCCAAGCAAGTACATTGAGTTTGTAGATCGTGATAGCAATATTGATTTTGATGCGGAGATGAAGCGTATTCAAGAGGAATTTAAAACGCTCCTTTCTGAAGAAGAGGAATCACAAGAACAGCTCAGAGAAGCATTCAAAGGTTTGGGCTATGAGATATAAACGGCTGGGTGATTATATACAACTGGTGGATAACCGGAATACTGATGGTAAAATAACAAATCTTTTGGGAGTAAATATTACAAACAATTTTATGCCGACAGTAGCTAATAAGTCTGGTTTAGACTTAACAAAATACAAAATTGTTAGTAGAGGTGTTTTTGCTACAAATATAATGCATGTTGGTAGAGATGAAAGGCTGCCTATTGCATTGTATGAAGCTGATGAACCGGCATTAATTTCACCTGCTTATAAAACTTTCAAAGTTATTGATGAAAACAAGCTTATACCTGAATATTTAATGATCGAATTCCATAGACATGAGTTTCACAGACTTGCATGGTTTTTCTGTGATAGCAGTATAAGGGGCGGTTTAGATTGGGAACGTTTCTGTGAAATCAAAATTCCCGTACACGACATCGAAGAACAGAAGAAATACGTAGATATCTATAATGGTTTACTAAATAACCAGAAATTATACGGAAAAAGCCTGGATGATTTGCAGTTGATTTGCAACGCTTATCTGGAAAATTTATCTAATGAGACGAAATTGGAGTATATGGGTAAGTATATTGAGCTTACTGATGAACGAAATACGAACGGTGAAATAACCAACATACTCGGGGTAAATATTAATAAGGAGTACATGCCTTCTAAGGCTAAGGTTAAAAGCCTATTGAAGTACAAGATTATTCGAAAGGGAGATTTTGCAGCTAATGTAATGCATGTAGGTAGAGATGAAATACTTCCAGTAGCACTCTATTCTTCAAATGATCCTGCAATCGTTTCTCCAGCTTATAAAACTTTCAGATTGAAAAGTAATAGTGCACTATCAGATGAATTTCTTATGCTATGGTTTTATCGGTCCGAATTTGATCGTTTGACCTGGTATTATTGTGACTCGAGTGTACGAGGGGGTCTTGATTGGGAAAGGTTTTGTGAGATAACAGTTCCTGTTCCTGACATGGAAGTACAAAAATCAATAATTACCATTTACAACACCTTACAAACTCGAAAACGCATCAATGAGCAGTTGAAAGATACCATTAAACCTCTCTGCACAATTTTGATAAAGTGCGTGATGGATACAGTTATAGAACCAGGTGAAGAGGAAGTGATGATGTGATTACAAAGTTTAAATCCATAAAAAACCTGGCAGTCTTTCAGAATTTTGAGTGGGATAAGACTGTAAAAGAAGAAAATGGTACAGTCAAAGAATTCAAAGACATAAATATTCTATATGGACGAAACTATTCTGGCAAAACGACGCTTTCTCGCATAATACGGGCATTAGAGCTGAATAAGATTTCAGATAAATACATCAGCCCTGAATTCACGGTATCTATCAAGAGAGATGTAGATGTTACGAACTATAATCTAACGGGACACTCTAAAAAGATCCGTGTTTTTAATGAAGACTTTGTTAGAGAAAACTTGAAGTTCATAGTTGATCCTGACGAAAGCATTGAGCCTTTTGCAATCCTTGGTGATGACAATAACAAAATCGAAGAAGAAATTAAGACCTTAGAATCTGAGTTAGGAATTAGTGAAGAGGGCAAAGAAACAGGGTTATACAAAGACCTTATTCAAGCGGAAAAGAATCATGAAATTGCAGAGCAGAGCCATGATAGTGCTGATAAGAAACTTAATGAACAGCTGCGGTCAAAAGCCACAACAGGAGGCGAAACCAGCATCAAGTACAATTCTGCCAAATATGGAAAGCAGAATTACGATATCCGGGAACTAGGCAAAGACATTAAAACCGTATTGAAAGATGACTATAAGGCTATCTCTAATAATGAGCAAAAAGAGCTGGAGAAACTTCTGGATGAAAAAACTTTGAAGCCAATTCCACTATCATCCAAAATTGATCTGAAACTTTCCAGTTTCATTGAGGAAGCGAAAGAACTTGTGAAAAGGCCCGTTAGCGAAAGTGGTAAAATAGAAGAACTGGTTAAAGATGTCATGCTAAATAAATGGGTAAAAGAAGGCCGGGCACATCATAAAAATAAAAGAGACAAGTGTGGATTTTGCGGGAACGATATTTCTGAGAATAGATGGGAATTACTCGAAAAACATTTTGATGAGGAGTCAGAAAGACTTGAAAAATCAATTGATGAATTAATTGAAAAGATAGAGGTAGAAAAAAGAACCATAAAGGACGCATTTAAACCAACTAAAACCCTGTTTTACTCTAATTTCCATTCAGACATTGATTCTTTGATTGAGTCATTTACTAAAAGATCAAAGACTTACATCACTTCTTTCGAAAGCATTTTAAAACAATTAGAAATAAGGAAAAATAACCTAATTCACCCTTTTAACCTTGATATCCCAACTGATAATTCAGAGGAGTTCCTTTCAATTTGGCATGATTATGAGAAGATATGCACGAAATCAAATGAATTCTCCGATTCTCTTAGCGATAAGAAAAAGGAAGCTCAGAATAATTTGAGATTGCGAGAAGTTTCAGATTTCCTGCTCACAATAAAATACACTGACCAACAAGATGAAATCGAGAAATTGGATGAAAAGAAAAAAACGGCCAAAAAGCACAAGGAATCAATTGTCAACAATATAGAACAAAAGGAAGAAGCAATAGAGAGTAAAAAAAGAGAGCTAAATGATGAAGAAAAAGGAGCAAAGAAAGTCAATGAATATTTAAATAACTTTTTTGGTCATGGTTCCCTATCCCTACGAGCCATTGAAGACAAATTTGATGAAGAAAAGCAAATTCGGTTTCAAGTAATTAGAGACGGAAAAGAAGCGTATCACCTTAGCGAAGGAGAATGCAGCTTACTTGCTTTTTGCTACTTTATGGCAAAGCTTGAGGATATTGATACAAAAGGAAGCAAACCCATAATTTGGATTGATGATCCAATCTCGAGTTTAGACGGAAACCACATCTTCTTTGTTTTCAGTTTACTTAAATCTGAAATTGTTGATAGGAATATTTTTGAACAATTATTTATTTCAACCCATAATCTTGAATTCCTTAAATATCTTAAACGTTTAACAGGTGGCATTAAACTACCTAATTCAAAGTTCCAAAAGTACATACGAGCTTTTTTCTTAATAAACAGACATGAAAAGATTGCTCAGATACTTGCAATGCCCAAGTACCTAAAAGAGTACATAACTGAATTCAACTTTCTTTTTGAACAGGTTTATAAATGTACCGAGATTGAAGCAGTAGATGACTCAAATTACACTTTATTTTACAATTTCGGAAATAACGCAAGAAAGTTTCTTGAAATATATCTCTACTATAAATATCCGGATGCTTCAAAAGATACAGAAAAGTTGAAAAAGTTTTTTGGTACCGATCCAGTGCCTGCAATACTGACTGATCGCATAAATAATGAATACTCTCATTTATGTGGTGTTTTTGAGAGAGGGGCAACACCTGTTGAGGTTCCGGAAATGAAGAAAACCGCTGATCTGATCATTAATAAACTCAAAGGGGATAGAGACCAGTATGAATCTCTTTTGAAAAGTATAAATGTTGAAATTAAGAAAGAAGAGCCAGCATTAGGAAAAATGATCTAATATGACTGAAACAAACCGCATAGAATACAAAGAGCGACTTACAAAAGACCTTGACCTCGAAAAAGAGATTGTGGCTTTTCTGAATTATCGAGAAGGCGGGTTGATTTATGTTGGAGTGGATAAAAATGGAAAAGTCATTGGCGTGAAGGATCCAGATGTGGATATGCTCAAGATCAAAGATCGTATTAAGAACAATATCGCGCCTTCTGCTCTGGGGCTATTTGATGTGGTAACCGAAGAACAAGAAAATAAACATATCCTTAAGATCATTGTTGCCAGCGGAAGCGAGAAGCCCTATTTTAAAAAGAAATATGGCATGACTGGAAAGGGCTGTTTTATGCGTTTGGGAACGGCAGCAGAACCAATGCCGCAGGCTATGATTGATAAGCTGTTTGCCACCCGTACTCGTAACTCTATTGGTAAAATCAAAGCCCACCGGCAGGATTTGAGTTTTGAGCAACTGCGTATTTATTATGAGGAAAAGAAAAAATCGCTCAATAAACAGTTTAAAAAAAATCTGGAACTGATCACAGAAGAAGGATCACTTAATTATGCTGCCTATCTGCTCGCAGACGAAAACAATATTTCCATAAAAGTCGCCAAGTACAGTGGCAAAAACAGAGTGAATCTTATAGAAAACAACGAATACGGTTATTGTTCCCTTATTAAAGCTACAAAAAGCGTGTTAGACAAAGTTGACCTGGAGAATCGTACAGCTGCCACAATAACCTCCAAAGAAAGGAAAGAACAACGTTTGTGGAATAGTATTGCTCTGCGAGAAGCCATTATTAATGCTTTTGTTCACAACGACTACACACGGGAGACACCACCTAAGTTCGAGATTTTCTCCGACCGGATTGAGATTACTTCAACAGGCTCATTGCCTGAAGGATTGAGCAAGAAGGAGTTTTTTGAAGGCTTTTCCATTCCACAAAATAAGGAGTTAATGAGGATTTATAAGGATTTAGAGATGGTAGAACAGTTGGGTTCAGGTATCCCGCGTATTTTGGAATACTATGGCAAAAGGTGTTTTAAATTATCCGAGAACTTTTTACGGATGTCTTTCCCTGCTATAGAAAGAGTTACCCCGCAAGTTACCCCGCAAGTTACCCCGCAAGTTACCCCGCAAGTTAAGAAACTCTTAGAAGTCATCGAAGGTGAGTTAAGCAGACAGGAATTGCAGGAAAAACTGAAACTATCGGATAGAGAGTATTTCAGGTTAAACTATCTGCAACCTGCATTAGAAGAAGAGGTAATCGAGATGTCTATACCTGATAAACCAAGAAGCAGCAAACAGCGATATCGTCTGACAGATAAGGGGAAGGTAGTTTTAAATACATGAAATTTAACGAAGAAAAATTGGAACAAGTATTTATAGAATTATTGGAAAAACAGGGGTATCCGCATGTGTCTGGTGATGATATTTCTCGAAAACTTGATCAAATCATAATAGAAGAAGATTTAAGACACTTTCTTCTAGCCAAATATAACAATGAAGCTCTCACCGAGAATGAAATCGGTCAAATTATAAGACAATTAAAAAGCTACGCTGCCTCTGATCTGTACGGAAGCAATAAATCCATTATGAAACTGATATCTGATGGATTTACCTTGACAAGGGAAGACCGCTTACAGAAAGACATATACATTCAATTAATTGACTATAATGGCTTAACTACTTTTAGAAACCCGGATGCAAAAAAGCTAACCAAAATAGTAACAGAAAGGCCGAAACCATACGGTGAAGACCGAAATATTTATAAGTTTGTCAATCAGTTAGAGATTGTGGGTTTTGAAAGGCGTATACCAGATGGTATTCTGTATATTAACGGATTGCCTTTGGTTGTCTTCGAGTTTAAGACGGCTATCCGGGAAAACTGTACTGTCCATGATGCCTATGTTCAATTAACTACCCGTTATAAACGCGATATTCCAGAACTCTTTAAGTTTAATGCTTTCTGTGTAATTAGTGACGGAGTGAATAGTAGGGTTGGTTCCTTTTTCGCTCCTTATGAGTTTTATTATGCATGGCGCAGAATTGAAGGGATGTCAGAAGAAGTTGATGGTTTCGATGCCATGTATACTTTAATACAAGGTATGTTCGATAAAAACCGTTTGCGCGACATAATTCGAAACTTCATATTCCTACCGGATTCCTCTAAAAAAAATGAAAAAATTCTTTGTCGTTATCCCCAATACTATGGCGCAAACAAGTTATTTCAAAATATCCTTAACCACCAGAAACCTAAAGGAGATGGTAAAGGAGGCACATATTTTGGTGCAACCGGAAGTGGTAAAAGTTATACCATGCTGTTTCTAACCCGTTTGTTAATGCGCAGTAAACATTTCAGTAATCCCACCATAGTTATTATCACTGATCGTAACGACCTAGATGATCAATTGTCTGCACAATTTACTAATGCCAAAGATTACATCGGTGATAATACTGTTATTAGCGTTGAAAGTAGAGCAGATTTAAAGGAGCGATTACAGAATATTCAGAGCGGAGGTGTTTTTCTAACTACTATTCACAAATTCAACGAGAATATAGACCTTCTTACAAACCGGTGCAACATAATTTGTATATCAGATGAAGCACACCGCAGCCAGGTAAACCTTGATCAAAAAGTAAAAGTTTCTTCTAAGGGTGTGATAAAAACCTACGGATTTGCCAAATATCTTCACGATTCCTTGCCAAATGCTATTTATGTCGGTTTTACCGGAACTCCTATTGATGCGACTCTGGATGTTTTTGGCGATATTGTTGATGCTTACACTATGACAGAATCCGTAAAAGACGAAATCACCGTTCGTATTGTTTATGAAGGAAGAGCAGCAAAAGTATTGCTAAATAATAGCGAATTACAAAAAATTGAAGATTATTATGATCAATGTGCAGAGGAAGGAACAAATGACTACCAGAGAGAGGAAAGTAAAAAAGCAGTTACCAATATGAACGTTATTCTGGGAGATCCTGACCGCTTGAAAGCATTGGCTGAAGATTTTGTTCATCATTATGCAACACGCATCGAAGAAGGTTCTTCCGTAAAAGGCAAAGCTATGTTTGTTTGCAGTAGCCGCTCTATTGCTTATGAATTCTATAAGAATGTGATTCAGTTACGACCCTATTGGGCAGAAGCTATGGTCTCTGAATCTGGAGAAATGCTTACTGAAAAAGAAAAACGGGAAATAAAACCAATGGAACGCATCAAAATGGTTATGACCAGAGATAAAGATGATTCGGAAGAGTTATACAGTCTACTTGGCACAAAAGAGTATCGCAAAGAATTAGACAGGCAATTCAAGAATGCTAAATCAAATTTCAAAATAGCAATTATTGTCGATATGTGGCTGACTGGGTTTGATATACCATTTTTGGACACAATCTATATCGATAAACCGTAAAAAGACATAATTTGATTCAGACAATATCAAGGGTGAACCGTAAATATCATGGAAAAGAAAAAGGGTTGGTTGTTGATTACATTGGCATCAAGAAGCAAATGAACCTTGCTTTAGCTCACTATAGCCGAGTAGATAGTACAAATTTTGAGAGTATTGAAGAGTCCGTTGTTGTTGTTAAAGACCATCTGGATTTACTAGCAAGAATTTTCCATACATTTGATAGCAGCAAATACTTTAATGGTAGTCCGATTGAACAGCTGAATACCCTAAATGTAGCAGCGGAATATGTTCAAGTAACCCAAGAAATAGAAAAGCGGTTCATGTTTCTTGTTAAACGATTAAAGGCTGCTTATGATATCTGTTCTGCCTGTGATAAATTAAAGCAAAACGATAAGGGTTATGTCCATTTTTATTTGGCGGTACGTTCTATCGTGTTCAAGCTTACCAAAGGAACTGCACCTGATACAGCACAAATGAATACAAAAGTGCGAGAAATGATAAAGGATGCATTGATTAGCGATGGAGTTGAGGAAATATTCAAGCTCAATGAAAGTAAAAATGCTGAAACAGATATCTTCGATGAAGACTATTTAAAAAAAATTGAAAAGATAAAGTTACCAAATACAAAGATTAAGTTATTGCAGCAACTCTTGGTAAAAGCAATCGAAGATTTTCAGAAAATCAATAGAATGAAGGGTATTGACTTTTCACAGCGGATGCAAAGCCTTGTTAAAAAATACAATGAACGAAAAGAAAGTGACGTCTTAAGAAGTGAGGTATTGGAAGATTTTACCGATGAGATTATTGATTTGTTTCATGCCCTTAAAAGGGAAAAAGAATCATTCAATGTAATAGGAATCGACTTTGAAGAAAAGGCTTTCTATGACATCTTGCAAACCTTAACGATAAAATATGATTTCGAATATCCCCATGAAAAGCTATTAGTTTTATCAAAAGAAGTAAAGCGAGTTGTTGATGACAAGGCGAAATATACAGATTGGAGTAAAAGAGATGATATTAAATCAGAGCTGAAAGCTGATTTGGTTGTCCTATTGGCAGACCATAATTATCCACCGGTAGATAGAGATGAGGTGTATAAAGAAATTTTTGAGCAAGCAGAGAATTTTAAAAGATTCAGAAAGAAATAATCGTCACTGTACGTTCTTTTTCCGGGTAGTTGAACATGAAGATTGCAACCTCTGCCATAAAAACCTTTTAAGTTTTTTCGAATCCCCCCTTCTTCGCCAATACACTGCCTTGCAGTTTTCATATCAGGAGCCATTGCTCAGAAAGTGTTCTCCGTAAGGTAAGAAACTTTTAGAATTAATCAAAGGTTTCCTTGACATACCGATCACTTTGCATAGAGTATATATTGCTATATTTGAATATACACATATAAGAAAATGAAAGAGTATTATTTTGCACCATTTGCTTGATTTTTGCAAGATTATGTCGGATGAAACACGTCTACGTTTACTTTGGCTTCTTTCTAAGGATTGTTTGTGTGTTTGTCAAATGTGTGGAATTCTTGGCTGCAGCCAAACAAAAGTATCTAGACATCTCTCCAAACTGCGGGATATGCATCTTGTGACCATGACAAGAAAAGACCAATTTGTCTATTATTCCTTACAACCCGACAATGTGCTTATGCAGTGTTTTCTGCAATACATTTCGAAGCATATTCAAACGTATCCGCAATTGGAAGAAGACCAACAGAATCTTTCCAAAAAATGCGATTATTTAAAAGAATGTAAGAATTGTGTTGACAAAATGATTGATACAAACAACAAGGAGTGAACGAATGTCAAAAACTTGGTATCCCGTGATTCAGTACGAAAATTGTGTAGAGTGTGGAGCTTGCATTGAAAAATGTTGCACTGATGTGTACGAAAAAAATGAAACCAAGCCAAAGGTTGTCCAACCTGAAAATTGTGTAGAAGGGTGCAGAGGTTGCCAGAATATCTGCCCCGCAGAAGCCATTGAATATGCAGGGGATACCGGTGATACATCTCCATGCAAATGCTCCGGTTCCTGCGATTGCTGCTAAAATAGAGCATCAATAAATACAACATTTATTATAGAGAGTTGATTGCTGATTAATGGTCAGTATGGTTTGCCAAAATAGTCATAGAAAACAATTATGTAAGAATATGTAGTGCATATCTATAATTTTTTTTGGGTTGTTATACTCGTAGTAACCATTTTGCCAAACCGAAATATATTATGAGACCCGTTATATCCACAAATGTTGTTAAAGCAGGACTTGCAATGACGGCAGGATCCTTATTGAATTTTGAAACCAGTAAAGGGAGAAGTGTCCCAATTAAAGTAGATGATATAACTTGTAATCCCAAGGCTAGTGCTATTACTCCTCCTATTCTTTCCAGAGAAATATTTTCTGGAAGGGGCATACCACCCGAGAAAAACCTGACGCGAAGCCAGGTAAAAACAATCAGGGAAAAGGCGAGTAAAATAGAAACACGGAATTCTTTCCAAACAACTTTCAAGAAATCTCGTGTTTGGATTTCTCCCACGGCCAATGCTTGAATAATGACTGTAGCAGATTGGCTGCCGATATTTCCTCCCGTATCTGCCAACATAGGCATGTATAGTGCTAGAATCAAAAATTGGGACAGCACAGATTCAAAAGATTGAATAACAGCTCCAGAGATGATTCCAAATAATGCCAAAAGAAGAATCCATCCAATACGGTTTTTATAATGCTCCATGAAAGGGGTTTTTAAATAGGCTCCTGCCTTGTGTCTACCCTGGATTGCCATTAGTTTTTCAATATCTTCTTGCTGTTCTTGTGCAATGACATCCATGGCATCATCGTGTGTAATGATGCCAATCAATGTATTCTCTCCATTTACTACAGGCAATGCAAGAAGATCGTATTTTTTAATCTTAATGGCGGCTTTTTCTTGATCCTCAAAAACTTTGGCAAATATCACATCCTCATGCATAATCGTCTTTAAAACAGTTTTGGGATCGGATAGGATAAGCTTTTTCAGAGAGATAAACCCCTTTAGTTGATTTTGTAAGTTCACTACATAAGAATAGTAGATGGTTTCTTTAGAAGGGGCTTCGTTTCGAATCTGTTCAAGCGCTTGGGCTACTGTCATAGTTTCCAAAAAAGATAGATAATCTGATGTAGCAACAGCTCCAGCAGTGCCTGGAGGATAAGAGGATAGACGATAAATATCGTCTCTTTCGGCTTCAGTTAATACAGGATATAGGGTATTTTTTTGTTCCTCAGTCAGTAGGCGGAAAAGTTTTGCACGATCATCATGGGGCATTTGAGAAAGGATAGTTGCTGCATGGATTTTTGACAAAGCTACTATATGACGAACTTGCACATCCTCATCAAAATGACTAAATATCTCCCCTTGTAACGGCTTGGGTGCAAGACTAAGTAAGCCCCACATCTCTTTAGTCGAGACAGTTGCTAGTTGATCAGCAATTGTACGAGGATGTTCAGATGTAAGCCACGAAAGAATCTCTGCATTCTTTTTTCGCAGAAATAAATTTTTGATTTCACTAAATGTAAGAATTCTTTTCATTGTTCACCTCTAAACCCAGACCCATTCGTCTAAAACGGTTTGTAAGTGAACGTTGAATGAACTACTTCATTAACAAATTGGAGGAATTCATCTGCATACAAACCATTCTATGAATACAACACGGGTTGGGCTCTGTATTTGTATTTTGCGGCAATGGTACGTCGTCTGAAATACTCATAGTTCCTCCTTGTTAGAATAGTCAAGTAAAATTTTATGCCAACGATTTCAAAAGTCAATTTGTTCTTAGAACTTTTGAAAGAGTTCTTTGATATACTCAATACATCAATATTTTTCTCGACATTAAAAAATTGATAGAACAAAGGAGTCAAGCTATGAAACTACGAACCTTATCAAACACTCCCGTTATGGATGGTAGCGGGGGACTCGATGCGCGTAATCTGTATGATACAAAAGACGCAGTCATTACTATTTTAAAGCTTCCCCCAGGCGAATCGCTACGCAAACACATCACGCCGGTAGATGTTGCTTTTTTTGTGCTGGAAGGAACAGGCATTGTATTGGTGGGCGATGAAAAAGAGGAAGTAGGCCCCTATACTCTTATTGAAAGTCCCAAAGGCATTGTACACTGCTGGTACAATGAAGGTAGCACCGACCTTTTGATTATGGTGATCAAAGCCCCAAAACCCCAGTCCAAAACAATTTTTGTTTCCGACGACAATACTGCTTCCTAAAACCCAAAAATCAATTTGGTATTTGATAGGAAAAGTTGTACAATACTCATTGTTGGCAAATGCCAATTAAGAGATTGTTTCTTTCCTATATTACATAGTACGATGGGAGTTCGTTATGACAAAAACGGATGTTTTAATCATTGGTGGAAGTGCTGCTGGCTTTGTTACAGCCATGACCGCTAGAAGCAATTATCCAGACAAAAGCGTAATGGTGATTCGAAAAGAGACAAAGACCGTGGTTCCTTGCGGCATTCCTTACATCTTTGGATCGCTAGAAAGCTCAGAAAAAAATCTTATGCCCGATGGGAAATTACAAGATATGGGTGTCAATGTTCTTGTGGATGTTGTCACATCTGTAGAATTGGACACTAAAGTGTGTCATACCAAAGGGGGCGACGATATCTCTTTTGAAAAGGTTGTGTTTGCTACAGGTTCGATACCAAAGGTGCCCAAGTGGTTAGAAGGCAAGGATTTGGACAATGTATTTGTCATTCCAAAAGACAAGCAATACTTAGACTCGATATCCCAGCAATTGAACGATAAACAGAATATCGTTGTTGTGGGCGGTGGTTTCATTGGAGTTGAAGTTTCTGATGAATTGAACAAAGCCGGGAAAAATGTTACCCTTGTTGAAGTTCTTCCTCATATTTTGGGAATGGTGTTTGATGAAAAAATGGGGCAGCGAGCACAAGATATACTGCAAACCAGAGGAGTGACAGTAAAAACAGGACATGGGATCAAGGCAATTACAGGCCAGGGAAAAGTGTCGGGCATTTTGCTGGACAATGGCGAGGAAATAGAAGCCGATGCAGTCATTCTTTCTATGGGGTATGAACCCAATACACAGCTAGCCAAAAGTGCCGGTTTGGCCACCAACTGCTTTGGTCAAATTGATGTTGACGAATACATGCGAACAGACAATTACAATGTGTTTGCTGTGGGCGACTGTGCACAAAAGCGAGATTTTTTCACAAGGCGCGTCACCCCTACTATGCTAGCATCCACTGCCTGTGCAGAAGCTAGAATCGTGGGCATGAACTTATTCTCCCTGTACACTACGAAAAATTTTAAAGGAACGTTATCCATTTTCTTTACTGCTTTAGGAGACGATGGCTTTGGTGCTGCCGGCTTGACGGTAGCAGAAGCACAAAAACAACAGCTTCCTGCTTTTGGATCTAGATTCGAAGGCATCGATAAACACCCCGGAACTCTTCCCAACACCCACAAACAAATTGTAGAACTTGTAGTTGCAAAGGGATCTGGATTAATACTGGGTGGATCGGTTGCCGGAGGACCAAGCACCGGAGAATTGGTGAATATTATTGGCTTGGCTATTCAAAACAACATGACCGTATACGATTTGATTACTACTCAAATAGGTACTCACCCCTTGTTAACAGCTCCTCCTACTGCCTATCCTATTATAAAGGCAGCGGAAATGGCGATGAAGCAATTGCATAAGTAAATATATTTCCGCAACACGTTTACCTCCGTGTAATGGGCCAGTTGGCATGCTGGCCCATTGTTTTGTCATCATCTACCCCTCCACTTCAACAAATCCCCTCTATATGCGTTGGGTGCAGCTGGAACACTTCCTGCGTAATACTACGAATAAACTGCTGGTCATGGCTACAACACAAAAACCCACCCTTTTCTTCGATTGCCAAATATACACAGAGTTTTCAGGGTGGGAGTGCATGTTTTGGTAAAGGGAATAAAGTGCAGGAGATCCTGCCATAATAAAGTCCCATGTAGTACCGTGGAAAACAGGGCTTTCTTGTGGCAAAGCACCAAAACCACGGGAGAAATCTGAAAAGATAGAACCACCGCTGGGTTTCTTTTCGCCCATCAGGCACGATAAAAGAGTGCTTTTCCCGCAGCCATTCAATCCAATGATGGCAAGCAGTTCTCCTTTGGAAACATGAAACGAAACATCGCGAAATAAAAGATCGGAATATGAAAAAGACAACGATTGAACGCGCAACATAAAATTACTCCTCTAACAAGTTACTACGGGCCTACAACTGAGTAATTTTAGTGTATTCGCACGATTCAACTCTCCTGTCAATAAATTCACAAACATGTACCACATCCACCAAAAAAATCAACCACAAGAGAATTGCTTTAACTCGTCACATAAAATACCTGATCGAAAATAATCTTAGAAACTTTCTTAAGAGGAACATTGTCTTGTTTTCTTATTGGAAAACTGAAATATAAACTTCTTATCGTATAATACTAATACTGCATGTGAAAAAACTACTGTATGAACAAAGGAGATTTCTCTATGAATGAAATGAAACAAACACAAATAGGTCGCACACCACTGGTAAGAGCGCTAAAACTGGAAAAGGATTTGGGCGTTTCTAAGATTTTTTTGAAATTAGAAGGAAACAATCCCTATGGTCACCGTGAGGATCGCCTTGCCTATTTAATTATACGTGAAGCTTTATCGCAGCAGAAGGATACGATTTGTATTGGTACCGTGGGTACGGTAGGGTATTCTCTGGCACAGCTATCGGAACACTACAAGGTGAAATGTGTTTTTGTGGTTCCCGAAACCATAAAAAAAGTGGATCGGGATATGTTTAATTCCCACCATGTGAAGGTAGTCAAGCATGGGAAAACCTACGAAGACTCCGTCATAAAGAGTCGGCAGTTGGCACAACAGGAAAATTGGTATGATGCCAATCCAGGTCTTGAAAACAATATGATGAACATGTATGCCTTCAAATACATTGCCAGAGAGCTTCACCAGTATCTTAAAGAAGAGATTGATTACATTTATTGCCAGACCAGCAATGGCTCCTCCATATCGGGCTTGCATATGGGGTTTAAAGATTTGTGGCTACTAGAGGACATTCAGTCCATTCCTCATATAAATGCAGTGAGTACCACCGAAGGCAATGCAATTATTGAAACGTACAAGCAGGGCCGTAAAGAAATATTATCCCTGTCTCCTAAAGATACTCATTCAACGCGCTATAACAAAAATCTGATTCAATGGAAGTGTTTTAATGGGCAGGATGCACTGAATGCCATTTACAATACCCATGGCGAGGCCATTGGTGTAACAGATCAAGAACTTCTAGAGTCCCATAAGCGATTCCGTTCGTTGGAAAATATTCGACTCACCGCCCAAAATTCGTATCCTATTGCAGCATTGTATCAACTAGCCAAGGAAAAGCGTCTTCGAGAAGGGATTCATGTAGTTGTCTTGAATGACGCCAAAGTGGATTTGAAAATGCAAATTGTGAAAAAACAAGACCTTCCCATGTCGTATGATGAGTTTTTAAAACTCCTAGACACATGGCTTCTGCAGTTTACAGATCCACTTGATGAAATGATCGAAGCCGTTGACAATGCTTTTGATAAAGGATATGTCCTTTGTGCGTACTACAATTCCGTTTTAGCGGGAATTGCAATCGTATCTCGAACGGGCTTTGATAAGTTTTTCCCCAAATACCATCTTTCGTATATTGCCACCAAAAAAGATATTAAAGGCAGAGGGATTGCCACGCAGCTCATGGAAAAAGTCATTGAAGTAACCAATGGAGACCTTACTTTGCATGTTGAAATTGACAACAAACGAGCGATTAAATTGTACGAAAAAATGGGACTGCAAAAGAAATATTACCGAATGTACTACAAAGGGCCTGTGTTTCACTAAGATTTCACAAGCTTTACGGCCTGCTCCTAGAGGCTGAAAGAAAAGTCATTTTTTTTGGAACCAACTCAAAATTGGACCAGTATCCTTTCATACTTACCAAGTTAGTGAATATTCACTAACAAGATTGAGGTGGATATGAACGCAGAAAATACTACGCGAAAAGAACAAATTCGGACAGCCGCTATTGATTTGATTGCGGAAAAAGGAATTCAAAATGTTACTATGAAAAACCTATCTCGCTTGATAGGCATTTCTGAACCGGCGATTTATCGTTATTACAACAGCAAATACGATATTCTATACGGTATTTTGGATTCGTTCGAAGAGTATTCTGTAGGCAAAATTAAAGCCATACAGAAGCAAATGAATCATCCACTTCAGCAAATGGAAGCATTTTTCATGGATCGGTGCCAACTGTGTCAAGCTGAACCCAACGTTGCCAATGTTGTATTCTCCGAAGAATACTTTCAGCACGACGAAAGACTTGCCGAAAAAATGTCTTCCATAATGCATCAACACGGAACCTTTTTCTATACTGCCATCCAGAATTGCCAGAAGCAGGGTATTTTTCGTTCCGATATCGATGCAAAAATTGTGTTTCAAATCATCATTGGCCCCTTGCGTCTACTGATCAAACAATGGGGTTTGGAACAACACCGTTTTTCGCTGCTAGAGGCAGCTCGTAAATTGTGGGAATCGGAAATGAAGCTATTTTTGGTTTCCCACAACCGTTAGATTTTGTACCATTTACCAAGGAGGACTGTATGAGTATGTTTTGTTTTCAATGTCAAGAGACCGCCCGAAACGAAGGTTGTACAATCGCAGGTGTATGCGGAAAAAAAGACGATGTAGCCAATTTGCAAGATCTTCTCGTATTTATTTTGCGAGGGATTGCCGCTGTGAGTACCTGTACAAAGCAGGAATCGAACCCAGAAGTGGGCAGATTCATGTGCAGAGCGTTGTTTGCCACCATTACCAACACCAATTTTGATGCCAAAGCAATTGAAAACTTCATTACAGAAGGCATTCAGCTTCGTGAAAAAATCAAAAGTTCCATCGAAAAACTATGCCCTGGATATGAATCCATCGATCATGTTTCGTGGATGGGAACGCCCCAGGAATATGCAAAAAAGGCAGAAGAAGTTGGATTTTTATCGATTGAACATGAAGATGTTCGATCCCTTCGATCGCTTCTTTTATTTGGTGTCAAAGGAATTGCTGCCTATACAGAACATGCACAGCACCTAGGCAAAGAAAATCCAGACATCTATGCGTTTATTGTGAAAGCCCTGAACTCCATGAACAAAGATTTATCGGTAGAAGAAATGACGGCCATGGTGATGGAAGCAGGGAAGGTTGCTGTAGATGCAATGGCACTTTTGGATGCAGCCAACACCGGAGCATATGAAAACCCCGTCATTACTAGTGTAGAGTTAGGAACTCGAAACAATCCCGGCATTCTTGTATCCGGACACGACCTAAAAGACTTGGAACAGTTGTTGAAACAAACCCAGGGTACAGGCGTGGATGTATACACCCATGGAGAAATGCTACCTGCCCATTATTACCCCGGCCTTAAAAAATACGAACACCTGGTGGGAAATTATGGCAATGCATGGTGGAAACAACAAACCGAATTTGCATCCTTCAATGGTCCCATCCTAATGACTACAAATTGTATTGTGCCTGTAAAAGAGGAGTACAAAGATCGCATTTTTACCACCAGTATTGTCGGGTATCCTGGCATTCCCCATATTGAAGAACCACTCCCTGGCAAAGAAAAAGATTTTAGCTCCCTTATCACACTTGCCAAATCTTGCCCTCCCCCAACCGAAATTGAAACGGGAACCATTGTAGGCGGCTTTGCACACAACCAAGTGTTAGCCCTGGCCGACAAAGTGGTAGAAGCTGTGAAATCGGGCGCGATCAAGCGGTTTATTGTGATGGCAGGATGCGATGGACGTCACAAAACCAGAGAGTACTACACCGATGTTGCCAAAAATCTTCCCAAAGATACCATTATATTAACCGCAGGCTGCGCAAAGTATCGATACAACAAATTGCAGCTAGGCGATATCAATGGAATCCCACGAGTTTTGGATGCTGGACAATGCAACGATAGCTATTCATTAGCCGTGATTGCCTTGAAACTACAAGAAGTATTTGGTGTAGATAGTATCAATGATCTTCCCATTTCGTTTGACATTGCCTGGTATGAGCAAAAGGCTGTAGCCGTCTTGTTAGCACTTCTTTACTTAGGTGTTAAAAATATCCGCCTTGGCCCCACACTACCAGCTTTTGTATCACCCAATGTTCTGAATGTGTTGGTGGAAACGTTTCAATTGAAACCGCAATCCACTGTAGAAAATGATATTGAAGCCATGATGAGAGGAAATTAAAACCAACACAACCCAATGTAAATAAAAAGAAAGAAACACCAAAAAAACGTGCCTTTTTTCACTGTTAGGGGTACACTAGTAGTATCCGATTGCAGTCCAAAAAAACTGAAAGGAGGCTGGTGGATATGAGACATATCCTACAAACGTTTGCCTTGGTGTTTCTTTTTGTTGTGATAACGAGCAACTTCTTGGTACCAATTTCGTTTGTACATGCTGAAAAAAAACCATATACCCTAACCGCTTCATTGGGTTTTGGTGGCATTCTTTTGCAATGGGATGAAATGGCAGAAGCGAAACACGGCTATTGTATCTACAAAATGGATTTCCAAAAAGGAGAGTATCAATCGTTTCCCCTAACCGATTTTCCAGTTCTCCAAACCCACCACGTGACAACCAAAGAATTAAACAAAGGGTCTTTGTATTGTTTCAAGGTGTATCCAGTAGGAAGCGATTACAAAGAAATAAAGGAGATTCATACCAACGAATCTTGTATTGAATATACTTCTTGTTTTCACACCCTCATTCTACAAATTGGATCGACCAAAGCAGCAATTGATTTCGAAGAATTCTCTCTTGATGTGGCTCCTTGTATCATGTATGATCGAACCTTTGTCCCATTTCGGGCAATTTTAGAAACGATCAGAGCAGATATTGAGTGGATTGCTGCAGACAAAAAAATTCACATCCTGTATGCTCCTAAACCAGACACTTCTATCGAGCTAGAGCTACAAATTGGCAATCCAACAGCGGTGCTCAATGGAAAACCTGTAGCCATTGATCCAAGCGACCCAAATGTAGTGCCTTGTGTCCAAAATGGACGAACGTTGATTCCCTTGCGATTTGTTGGGGAGTCTCTCCAGTTACCCATCCAATGGTGGCCAGATACCAAGGAAATTTGGCTTTGTTATGAAGAGCCCGATGAGGAGAATCATTGACAAGGGTGATGTAGAAGTTTCACCACGAGGGAACTTTTTACTCTACAAAGTGATAGAGTGTATATGGGTGTCTCTATTCTTGTATTCAGCAAAAACTCTAGTATACTGAACTAATTTCAGTTCATACACATCATGAATGAAATCCTTCCATGTACTTGGATGCATCCAATTTGTTCGGAGGTATTTTTGATGTTGAACGGCAAGAAGTTATCGCTACTGTTTGCAATGTTTATTGGACTTTTGGTTGGAGTAAATCTCCTGGGAGGGAAAGTCATTGGATTTTTTGGCATTTCATCCTCGGTGGGCATTTTCATGGTGCCTCTTACCTTTTTGATTACCGATATTGTTGAAGAAGTGTATGGAAGAGAAACGGTAAGCCAGTTTATAACCGGGGGCATTGTTGTATTGGTAGTCATTTTCATCTATACCCTCATTTTTACAGCTTTACCTAGCCATAGTCGGTACAGTTTTCATGACGAGTACCGTCTCGTTTTTGGAAGTTCACTACGCATGATTGCAGCTAGTTTAATTGCATTTGCCCTATCGCAATATCACGATGTATGGGCTTTTGAGTTTTGGAAAAAGCGAACCCATGGACAAGCACTTTGGCTTCGCAACAATCTTTCCACCATTCTTTCGCAAGGCATCGATACATTTGTATTTATGATGGTTGCCTTCTATCGAGTTTCTCCCACGTTTACCTTTGCTTTTGTTGTACAAATGGCCCTGCCCTATTATTTGTTAAAGATCTGTTTTGCCATTTTGGATACACCCTTGGTGTATCTAGGTGTAAAGTGGTTGAAAAAAAAGCCTCTGCCAACCTGTCTCTTGTGAAGGAATAACGAAGAGACTATCAGAGATAAGACACAAACAAACGAAAATTCATTTTCTTCCATTGAAACTTTTTCATCTTTTACTACATTTTTATGGAACTTCTTGTGTATGGATTCAATTTCCTATTCGGAGGCATGAATATGAAATGTATATATTTAGATCATAGTGCTACTACGCCTGTTGACCCCGAAGTGGTAACAGCCATGAATCCTTTTTTTACGATTCATTATGGAAATCCTTCTTCCATGTATTCTATTGCAGAGTTTTCCCGCGATGCTTTGGAAGAATCACGTTCCACCATTGCATCTTTTATCAATGCTTCTCCGAAGGAAATTCTTTTTACCAGTGGAGGAACAGAATCGGACAACCAAGCCATTTTTACCACCGCCAGAAAAATCAAAAGCAAGGGAATGCATATCATCACTTCTTCCATTGAACATCATGCTGTTTTGCATGCATTTCAGCAGCTCGAAAAAGAAGGCTTTGACGTTACATACCTTCCCGTGGATGCTCATGGAGTGATTTCTTCTTCGTCTCTTCAAAAGGCAATGCGCAGCGATACAACACTCGTCAGTATCATGCATGCAAACAATGAAGTAGGGACAATACAAGATATTCCCTCGCTTGCCAAGATCGCTCATGAAAAAGGAGCTTTGTTTCACACCGATGCAGTGCAGGCTATTGGAAAAATACCTGTCGATGTACAAAGCATGGGTGTCGATCTCCTGTCTTCGTCTGCTCACAAACTCTATGGCCCCAAAGGAGTTGGGTTTTTGTATGTTAAAAAGGGAACCCCCTTCTCTTCCTATCTATACGGTGGTGGCCAGGAAAATAAAAAGCGCCCAGGTACAGAAAATGTCCCTGGCATTGTTGGCTTTGCCAAAGCTATCGAGCTTGCCCAGAAACGCTTTTCAGAGGATACTCAACATCTGCAGAATCTAGCTACATTTCTTACCGAAGGCATTGAGAACTCTATATCCGATGTATTGTTCACGGGTCATCCTACCAACCGAACACCAGGGCATGTAAGCGTTTGTTTTAAATATATAGAAGGGGAATCCGTGTTGTTAATGTTGGATTCTCACGGCATCTGTGTGTCTAGTGGTTCTGCTTGTACATCTGGCAGTCTCGATGCTTCCCATGTGCTACTTGCCATGGGAATTGATTCTGCTACTGCCCAAGGTTCCATTCGGCTAACCATGGGACGACACAATACAATAGAAGACATGAAGGCTGTCATCAGCGTTCTTCCAGAAATTGTTGAAAAATTACGAAAAATGTCTCCTTTGTGTTAAGAACGCAGGATGTTTTTCCGAATTGAGGTAGAAGTTTTATGTATACAAAAAAAGTAAAAGACCATTTCATGAACCCCCGCAATGTTGGATCTATTGAAAATGCTGATGCTCAAGGCGAAATTGGCAATCCACAATGCGGCGATATCATGCATATCGACATTAAGGTGGAAAATGGAGTAATCGTGGATATTAAGTTTCAAACTTTTGGTTGTGCTGCTGCTATCGCCTCCAGCAGCATAGTAACAGAACTAGTGAAAGGGAAAACATTGGAAGAGGCTGAAAAAATCACCAATCAAATGGTAGCCGATGAGCTTGGAGGGTTACCACCGGCTAAAATGCATTGCTCCAACTTAGCTGCAGATGCATTGAAAAAAGCCATTCAAAATTATCGAGAAAAACACCCTGAACTCTAAAAATTTATCCATCTGAGTTTTTGTTTTTTTCATTTTCTTTGTTTTTTCATTTGATCCTTTTTCTTCATATCGATATACTGATAGTTGTTTCTATGTTTATTGGAGGGGGTCCAATTCATGAATCATTCTGTTCCAACAAGTTTATGGGATACCGTTGATCACATCAATCACAGTTATTATTTTAGAGAGTCTATTCCGACAAAAAGAAAACGCGAACTAGCTTCTTGGATTGCTGACCGCATGAATGAAAAAGGGGGATATTTTGGACTGTTTGCACCCACTCCCCACGATTTTGAGAATACGGTTTGCACCTATACCGGTGAACCTGTCACCAGCAGAGCTGGGAAAGCACATTTGTTAGGCGAAGAAGCACTGCATTCATTGGTTCTTTTAAATGTCCACAATACCCATGTAGACAAGGCAAAAGAAGAAGCCGTACAAATTATCCATGACAAAATTCTTGAAAGCGAATCCGATGGATCGTGGTGTGGGTTTTATTGTTGCGGAAAATGCACCGTGTCTTACTGGAGAAATCTAATTCAAGAGAGCATTCCCTTCAGCAGGTCACGATTGAAAAAGGGAGTGGAATTGTTAAAGGGTCTTCGAGATGAAAAGAAGCGATGGAAACGATTTCCTTTTTATTATACCGCCCTGGCCCTTGGAGATATGCCCACAGAGATAAGCAAAGAAGAGATTCTATACATCAAGCCATCCCTAGAGAGATTGTCACGACGTTCTCATAAGAATGACCGGTATGGCATTCGAAAAGAGTACTTGATTCGCACGTTGCTTTGTAAAGCTCGCAAGATAAAAGTTGTATAAATAAAAAACCCCTCTTATCATCAAAAGAGGGGTTTATGGTTGATATCAAAAGAAATTTAAAAGGGATTCTTAGGGACAACATCCTACACTGCCACTACATCCGCGGCCTTGTCGACCAGCATTTTGACCGGATCCTTGCTGAAAACCTTGTCCTTGGGTTTCTTGAGAAAACATCCAGATCCCTTGTCCAGATCCATCTTTGTCAGATTGAACCTCATTTTCTAGGGTGCGATTCTTGAAGTTCTTTTGATCTTCATCGCAGTTATCGCAATCGCCAGAACAGTTTTCTGCTTCACCGCTGCAGTCTCCTGGACAATTTGCATTTTGTCGATTCCATCCACTACCTTGCTGGCCAGGATTGCATTGGGAAGCGAAAGCTCTTCCTTGACCAGTACCCTTACGTGCTGCCGTGGAAGTCTCGGTGAAAAAATAGGCGGTTAGTCCAATAATTGCTATACAGCATACGGCGACAATCAGAATCTTCTTTTCGTTGTTTTTCATCTTTGTTTACCTCATTTCAAACATGTTACTATACCTACTATACTCATTTCAAAACCACTCGTTACACAAAACTTGGTTTTTTTTTGCAAACAAGGATAACTTTTATGAAACATCAGTGGGGTCATAGTCTTTGCTGTTATCATCGGGAGATTCCTTCATAGGAAGGATGCTACCGGCCCCATAGATGGAAGGAATGACATGAGGTTGACCCAGATACCGAACAGACCCTGCTCCCCCAATGGAAACAGTAAGATTGTCTTCTACACAAACGATGGTTTTCCCAGCTCCGTGGATTTGAATGGAGGCTGTTTTGGATTGAAGCTTTTGCGCATCATAATTGCCTGCTCCAGTTATGGATACGCTCTGAGAATCTGCCTTGCCTTGCAATATAATTCGACCTGCTCCCGTAATGTCCACATGCAGCTGTTGTACAGCCATGTCCATGCGAACATTGCCAGAACCTTTTACATGAATAGCAAATGTCTCAGCGATAAAGTCGGTCGCTTCTACGTGCCCAAGACCAGACAGAGTCATACTTTGCAGAGTAGGAACTTCAATGGTAAAAATGATACTACGGGCAATGTTGCGACCCAGCCATGATAAAAAGTGGAGAGAATGCCGGAATTCGAGATAGAGAACCTGCTTATTCTCTATTATGCGTAGTTTTTCCAGTAAGCCATCGTCGGCTTGTACGGTGCAGCGGTAGGAGTCTCCTTTTTGGATCTTCACCGTTCCGATGCAAGAAAAATGAATCGAGTGGAAGGGTGAAAAAAGATAATCTTGTACTGTCATGTTAAGGAGTTTTCTGGGTTGATTCATCATCGGTGGGTTCTACAGAAGAAACTTCTTTTTGAAAAGAAGGGGGCTCTTCTTCAACTTGCATCGATGATTTTCCAGAATAATCAACAACGGGAGCTTTGACAAAATTGAGTTCAATGCCACCAGTCCATTTTGCAGCGATATTGTAGATGATGGCACCAAGACATCCGCCAATAAAACCAATGATAGCACCAACAATAGGAGCGACAATCAGAAATACAACAAATAGTCCTCCGAAACCCTCCATACCACCGGATCCCATTCCACCATAGCCCATGGAATCCTGAAAACCATTCATGACCAAATTCATGATCGCTTGAATAGCAGGGAATGCAATAAGAATATACAAAAACGATACGATAGCGGAGATAACGGCCATGATATAGCCATACGAAAGAATACCAATTTTTTGTAAACGAACCATACAGAACCTCCAATTCATTTCTGTAGGAACACTAAAAATGGAAAATCCTACAGACAGACTGTTCAAACATTTTATAGTGCATACATACGCTAATCATACTATGAAAAGATACGTTGGACAAGAATGAAATGATTTTTATCTAGACTTCTTCATGAATTGGCAAGAGAATGTGGAATGTAGTGCCTTCTCCCCATTTTGATTGCACCCATATCTTCCCTTTGTGCAAGTCTACAATGCGTTTGCTAATCACAAGACCCAACCCTGTTCCTTCTGTTTTGGGCTGATCATTGCTTGAAATCTGACTGAAAGTATGAAACAGTTTTGCAATATCTTCTTCCTTGATTCCAATGCCTGTATCAGTTACTGTAAAATGAAGCAGATTCTTATGAGAAGAATCGTCTGCTCTATCAAGCGTATCATTCCAATGTTCTGGAAAACCACGAACTTGAATTGATCCATGGCTTGTATATTTTACCGCATTGCTGATGATATTAATAAACACTTGCACAACCATATCTTTGTCAACGTAAAGCTGCGGACACTCTTCAGAAATAGCTTTTTGAAGCTTGATGCCTTTTTGATCCGCTAACGGAGATAGGGTAAAAAAGGCTTCCCGAATGATAGATCTGGCATCTACAGGGGCAGGCTGTAGGGTGAATCGTCCCGACTCGAATTTCTGATAGTTCAAAATGTCGTTAATCAATCGAACCAGCCGATCGGAATTTCGAAGACTGATATCCAATGTGCTCTTTTGGTCTGGCAGCAAAGGTCCTAGCGATTCTTTTCGAACCATGTTGATGCTTTCCCGAATAGCAAACAAAGGTGTACGGAATTCGTGAGAAACTGTATTGATGAAGGAATCTTTCATAATTTCCAATTGCTTCATAAGAGTAACATCAAATCCAGAACCTCGATACCCTCTGAATTTATGGTCTTTGTCAAAAACAGGAATGGCATTGACTAGAAGATACAATGTGTTTCCTTTAAAATCCAAAATCTGCATCAAAAAGTCTTGCAAAGGCTTGTGTTTCTTAAAATGATCGCGGAATTTCTGCAACTGTTTTTTAAAGCGATCCTCAACTTGAATGGGTTTGTCTTCTGTGGAAACTTGATCAGGGTCGCGATTGTACTGGAAAAACTGAGATACAAAGGATCGAACGGAGAACCATTTCGTTTTGTTGATACCCCCTGGGATAGAGAACAATTTGTGGAAGCTACTGCTGAGATACGTAATATTCATGTGACAATCGGTTTCCCAGATGATTTCGCGAGCTTGATTGACCACTTGTTCAAAACGATCCTTGCTTTCTTGCAACCTGTTTTGGATGACTTTTCGTATGGTATATTCTGTATACAAAGAGGCAATCATCTCCATCATTTGTAGTTCTGGTGGAGAAAACTCTGCATCCGCTATCAAATCTTTTTTCTTTCGGATGACTTCTACATAGCCCCACAGGGAATCGCTTGTGGAAGATGCCGAAGAAGAGCGAGGTTCCAATTTCTTTTGCGTTTTTTGGATGGGTATAAGGGCGATGCTTTGCTGGTGTAGTACTGGCAGATATTTTGAATCGGGTGTATCGTCTGACAGAAATGTAGAGGGTACAACATACGGGTGACCTTGTGTAAATGTATTCATCTCTTTGCTGGTGTGCATGGAATCCAACCATTCAAGGATGGGCGGGATCATAAGTGGCGAGGATGAAGAGCTCGTGGAAACATTCTTTTCAGCATAGGTGGCCAAAACAGACCACGGGGTTTTGGACTGCGGTTTGTAACGGATAATTCGAAGGTAGTCTGCATGTAGCGATCGACCCACTATATTCATGGTTTGAATCAGTCCATTGTAGTGTTGATCCTGGGAAAGAAGCATATGACTAATTGCAAGAAGCGCTTCTTGAATCTTGTTTTGTAATTCAAGATTCTTTTGTGTCTTGATTCGGTGAGAGATATCATGAATTTGAAGAAGGGTACCCACCTGATTGTCTCGAACCATAATAGGGGTTTTTTGAATTTCACATGCCATTTCTTCCAGTGTTGATGAGGCGGAATTTAGATTTGTATGCCTATAAATTTCTACGCTTTGAGGCGATTGTACAGCTGTGATGAACGAAGGATATTGAGCAAAAACGGCAAATATGGTTTTGCCAATACTGTTTTTGGGGAGGTCAAAACAGTTTTCGACGGCATGGTTGATAACAATAATGCGCTGCTCAGTGTCTAGCACAATGGCTCCACGGTTTTCGCTTTTCATAAGAACATCGTATGCAATGGGTTTCAGATCCAGAAAGTGCCATTTGTAGAGAACAAAATATAGTATGATGGTAGAAAGTAAAAACCCAACGACGGAAAAATCAATCCCCCGCAGAGGCGTTATTTTTCCAATATACAGAACGTTTCCCAGCCATGGGGCAAGGGAGGCAATAATCAAAGCATAGTAGCGCCGTCGGAACAGAGTATCAGTACGAAGCGAGTAGTACAGGAGCATAAAAATGGTTCCTAGCACAAGAAGGTAGGAATAGGCAGCAATCATAACAAACATCATTCCATGTTCATAGGAAAGAAGTTGCCCGTTGGTTCCAGGAAGTGGTGTCACGCTTGTCCACAAAAGAGAGTGAAACGTGCCATTGGTAAGAACAAAAAAGAAAAAGATGCAAGGCAAAATCAGAAGAGCGATCAGAAGAGCAGGACTCCATTTACGAATAGTAGCAATGTAGGAGTATATAGTTTCAAAGAGGAAAACAGAAACAGTAACCCCCCCAAGGTAGGATATTTTTGAACACCATATTTTGGACGACACGGAGGGCACTAAGTATTCCAAACCCTGCGGGATCATCCATGCTATGACAGACAGTAGCATCAGAGAGAAAAAGAATCCACTGGGCTCTTTTCTGCGTTTCCATGCATACCAGAATAAATAAAAATACCCAGCAGAAGCCCCAAAAAGAAGAATAGAAAATGCCGGTAGCCACTTCATAGTAATCACCTTATGCTACAACAGTCTTCTGAACGTTTTGTGCAGGAATAATGCAAAAAAAACAAATTGGTACTACCAAAAAATGCAAACACAAAACCAAGAAAAGATGTTAAATGTTTTCTATTTGTATACCAAGAAAAAAACATTTCTGCAAGCTAATAAGTAACAGGTAAGGAAGATTCCATTCAAACGAAAAGAAACTTGGGCAATTCTACCCTATGTGCTATAATATGCAGGAAACTATAACAAAGAAATCATTCAATGAGGTTAGAATATGCCAATATATGAGTTTAAATGTGTAGAATGTGGTGAAGTGTTTGAAGTTTTTTCCACCTACGACGAAATTGCCAAAGTAACGTGTCCTAGTTGTCAGTCTAGCCAAATAAAAAAGCTGATCTCGCATTTGGGTTTTATTAAACATCCCGATCAGTCTTGTTCATGCGACGCTCCATCGGCAGAATCCAAAGGGAGCTGCAGCAGTTGTAGCGGAGGAAGCTGTTCAACGTGCAAATAGACTGAGCAGAGTTTGCGTCATATGGTGTTCATCAGAATCTCTACGAAAGGAATCGTCTACTGTGAATGAAGAAGACAAACCGAAGGTCATACAAGACTGTCAGACCAAGTTTGAAAAGCGAATTAAAAAAGCCACTACGGCCGATGAAGTAGAAAACCTTCGCATCAAGTACTTGGGCAGAAAAGGAGAAATCCGAAAGCTTTTTGGATGCATTCAAGAGATTCCTCCTGAAAAAAGAGGAGAATTCGGATCCCTGATCAATGAACTAAAGTCATTTATGGAGAAGAAATTTGAGTCCATGTCCGAGCAACTCCAGAATTTGTCCACTAGTTCTACCAAAGAAAAGCCATACTGCGACCTTACTCTTCCAGGTGTACCTTTTGTCATGGGTCATCAACACCCTATTTCGCAAATCATTGACGATTTACTGGATATTTTTCGAAGTATGAACTTTGATGTAGTAAGCGGATATGAAGTAGAGGATACCTTTCACAATTTTGACGCCCTCAATATTCACAAGTGGCATCCGTCTAGGAATCCCCAAGATACATTTTACGTAGATCCAGAACATATTTTGCGCACCCAAACTTCCGCTGTTCAAATCCGGGCCATGGAAAATGGATCCCTGCCCTTGCGCATTGTTTCAATGGGCCGTTGTTACCGACGTGATGCCAGCGATGCCACCCATTATCCTGTTTTTCACCAAATTGAAGGATTGGTCGTTGACAAAAACGTCAATTTTTGTGATTTGAGTGGAATTTTAACAGAGATGATGACAGGGGTTTTTGGAACCCGTGTAGAGGTTCGATTTCTTCCCTCTTATTTTCCTTTTGTCGAACCCGGCGCTGAAACCTTCATTTCCTGTCCGTTTTGCGGGGGAAAAGGATGCAATGTTTGCGGGAAAGCCGGAGAAATTGAGCTGGGTGGATCGGGCATGGTACACCCACAAGTGCTTCGAAATGTAAATATCGACCCCACGATCTATCGAGGGTTTGCTTTCGGCTGGGGTATTGAACGCATTGCCATGATGAAATATCAAATTGACGATATTCGTCTTTTTTATGACAACAACATTGACTTTCTGGAGCAGTTCTAATGATTCTTTCCTATGGCTACCTACAAGACATTTTAAAACGAGACTGTCCGCCTGTTGAACAGCTTGTAAAAAAGCTACCAGACATTGGATTTGAAGTCGAAAATACCATGGCTCCTGAAAGCAATACAGTCTATACCGTACAAGTTGTAGAAACATCCGATATTCCTTCTACCGACCATTTGATACAAGCTACCATCACCGATGGGACCAACAAGCACCAAATTGTGACTAGTTGGAAAGAACTTCGCCTTGGTGGCGTGTATGTATGGGCACCCCCCGGCACCACCATTGGAGGCATTACTTTAACAAGCAAAGACTTTCAAAATGTACAAAGTGAGGGGATGCTCCTTTCTTCTGTTGAAGTAAAGCTAGACAATTCGATTGTATCGAACCAAGAACGGCTTGGACCATTAGAACTTCCACCCGATACTCCCATTGGCAAGAACTTTTTTGATCTCTTTTGGCTGTCCTCTCCCACCTTTGATCTAAAAATACCCTACAATCGACCTGACTGCTATTGCATGGAAGGTCTTTTGCGAGAAATTACCGCTGCTTTTGATATCCACCTACCCCCATCAGATCGACGAAACGTTCACCATATTTACCCTCCTTTCAAAGAAGTGCATATCAAGCGAAGTGTTCGCAACAGCACTTTCAAAGGTGTGAAAGTGTCTGATCAAGTACGCTGTCCCCTATATTTAGGAACCATTTTGGGAGATGTCAAAATTGACACAAGCCCTTTTGAAATACGCCGAAGGCTACTAGCCTTTCGATTGCGACCTATAAACAACGTAGTAGATTGTGCCAATCTAATAATGTTCTACTACCAGCAGCCTTTGCATACTTTTGATTTGGATCGAATGATGGGGCATCAAATTGAAGTCCGCACGCCTTCGGCTCCAGAATCGTTTGATGCATTGGATGGAAAAACCTATACGCTTACAGAAAACGATTTGGTGATCGCCGATGAAGTTCGTCCCATTGCTATTGCCGGCGTTATGGGATCGAGCGATTCCGAAATTATGGACAGCACAAAAAATGTGTTTCTAGAATGTGCCTACTTCCAACCCAAAACGATTAGTCGTACATCCGCCAGGCTCCATATCAACACAGATGCTTCTTCTCGATATGCCAGAGGCATTGATTCAGGGCAGATCGAAGACGTATTGAAGATAACAGCGAACCTGATGTCTTGTGTATGTGGTGGTACCATCGAAGGCGAGTTCTATACCCAACGAACGTCTCTCCCGGCAGCTCCTGACATTGATTTGTCTCTGCAGGAGTTTTCCGATGTAACGGGCATTGATATTTCCAAATTTCAAGCTTCTAGCATCCTAAAGAAACTAGAGATTCCTTTTGAAAATACATTGCGAGACGGATTGCGTATTCATCCTCCATCGTTTCGTGTCGACTTGCACGAAAGCGTTGATATTATTGAAGAGCTTTTGCGGTTTACAGGATATGACAATATCCAACCTACCAAGCCTATGTATCAGGTGGAGTATAAGCCGGAGAAACCATGGATCAAAATGAATCGACTGATCCGCCAACAAATGGGTGCATTGGGATTTTATGAAGTCATGACAGATTCCTTCGCAAAAGACGAGGAAGTAGCCCTCCTATATCCGCCGGATACTCCTGGTTTGGTGCAAGTTGAGAATCCGCTTCGGAAAGACCAATCGTATCTGACGCCTAATCGCATCCTAGCTCTTTTAGAGATTGCAAAAAAGAATATTGCTATGAAAAATATCAACTTACGGTTGTATGAGATTGGCAATCATTATCTGCAAGGGGAAAATCTGTACCTTGACTGGATTATTACAGGAGAAACCCAGTGCCAAACGTGGTGTCAAGAGCCTCGAAAAATGGATTTCTATTTTGCCAAGGGAGTAAAAGAGAATTCTGTTTTAATGCGATACAACATTCCTTTTGCCACCAAACCTTCCAAAAACCACACTGTTTTTGATCCGTGCCAAGCCTTAGATGTGATTGTAGAAGACTCCAATATCGGAACCTACGGAGCTGTGCACCCCACCCTTCTAGAGTATTTTGGAATCCATCAGCCTGTCTTTTTTTCCTGCATGCAGCTTCGGCCTATCATGAAATATCTTGTTCGACATGGCTATTACCAACCCATATCAGCAGCACAAGACGTCCTACGTGACATGGCCTTTGTCGTAGATCGAGACATTCCCGCAGGGAAGCTGATAAAAAACATTCTAGAAACAGCAGGGTACTGCATCAAGAAAACCATTATCTTTGATTTGTATCAAGGAAAAAACATTGATCCTGCCAAAAAGAGCATTGCGATCCGCATCATGTTCAATTTTGGTCAAAATAAAACAAGCGAAGAGATACAAGAAATCATGGACGACATTGTTCAAAGATTGCAGAATGTTTACAATATAGAAATACGAGAATAAATGTGAACAAACGGTAAGTTCTAGCCCCTTTTTTTTGGTGGAGGTAAGTATGGATCTGAGAAGCTTAGAAGCACTTGATTTTGAAGAAATACGGTCGCGACTCTCTTCTTTTACACGTTGCAAAGCGTCTAAAAAACATTGTGAAGATATGCATCCATGGGCTACCTATGAAGATATTCAAGAAGCATTAAAAGAAACCCATGAAGCTCTTCAGTTTTTACAAGCACAAGGCGATATCCCTGCTCGCGAAACAGAAGATATCATCAGCCTTGTTTCCAAAGCCTCCATCGCCTCGGTACTTACCGGCAATGAGCTTTTGCAGATCACAGGCTATTTGCGCACATTCGAAGAGTTAAACAGTCTATTTTCTGGAAAAGAAGATTTGTTCCCACGACTTACCACCATTGTTCAATTGGTACCCAATTGCCATGAAACCATTCAAGATGTAGAAAAACTCCTCGAAACTGATGGATCTGTGAAAAGCGATGCCAGCGTAGAGCTTACCAAGATACGAAAACAAATTGCTACCACCCTCCACAAAATTGAAAACACCTATGAAAAGCTTTTAAATTCTCCTACCTACGGGAAAATGTTTCAAGACGATATTATTACCAAAATGAATGATCGCTATGTCATTCTCCTAAAAACGCAATATCGAAATCAATTTCCCTGCCGAGTCATGGGTCGATCTGATTCGGGGGAATCTCTGTATGTAGAACACATGGATGTTGTGGGTCTCAACAACGACTACTACATGTATCAGCAGCTTGAACAAAAAGAAATCGAAAAAATCCTTTCCCACCTTACGCAAAAAATTGGTGAAAAAGCATCCAGCATCCAAAAAGGGATCCGCCAAATTCACAAACTGGACTTTATTTTTGCCAAAGCAAAACTAAGTCGACAATGGAATGGAGTGCTGCCTAGGACGAGTAAAAAACCAATTCTGGACCTGCATGATGCTCGCCACCCCTTGCTGGAAGTGTCCAATGTTGTCCCTATCTCGTTTCATTTGGGGAAAGACTATCGAAGCATGATTATTACAGGCCCCAATACGGGTGGGAAAACCGTTACGTTAAAAACAGCAGGATTGTTTGTTGCCCTTACCTATTGCGGACTTCTGATCCCAGCGTCATCGGAATCCACAATCGGCTGGTTTACAGATGTCCTTGCCGATATTGGAGAAGAACAAAGCATCCAGCAAAGCTTAAGCACCTTTTCTGCGCATCTGACTCGCCTGATTGAAATTGCGAAAAAAGCTCATCCAACCACACTTCTTTTAATCGACGAATTGGGTTCTGGCACCGATCCAGAAGAAGGGGCGGCCTTAGGCATGGCCCTGCTAGAATCCCTGCATCGAGAAAAAATACCAATGATGGTCTCTACCCACCTGCCTCTTATCAAATCCTTTGCCTATGAATACGAAGAGGCTATGAATGCAAGTGTAGGGTTTGATATTGCTTCGCTCGCGCCTACCTACAAGCTTTACATTGGAAGCCCCGGCGCTAGTCAAGCCTTTGAAATCGCCAAACGATTGGGTATTGAAAAAGACCTTTTAGAAGTGGCAGCGAAATATCTGGATACAAAAGCAACCTATACAAGAAAACTCATGAACAACATGCACCGCAAAAAAGAAGAAATTGACGATACACTCAGCCAAACCAAAGAATTGCAAAAGACCATCCAGCAACAAAAAGAATACTACGAAGGAGAAATCAGCAAAATAGAAACCAACTACAAAGGAAAATTTGAAAAAGACCGCACGCGGTTTCAAACCCAAATGCAAGACTACATGGAAAAAGCCAAAGATGTTCTTTCCCAGCTGTCTAGGCAGCAAAAACATAGTCGAGAAGCAGAAGACTTAATGCAAGTAATGAACGCTCTGCAAGGAAAAGTGTCCAATACAAAACCGGAAGCTGAATTTACATCCGACCCCTCCAATGACTCGCAGGAAGAAGCTCTTCTCGAATCGGATGAATACACCACGCAGCCAGTAGAAAGAGCAAGAGATATCAATATTGGGGATTTTGTTTTTATCCCTTCCATCCAAAAAGAAGCATTGGTAATTAAGAAAATACCCCAAAAGAAAAAAGTGGAAGTTCAATATGGACAGTGGAGACAAACACTTCCCTATTCCGATATTCAGCTTATTACCAAGGAAGAAGAAACGACCCCGGAAATAGAAGTCGATACACAATCTGTGGAAATACCTACATCGGATACATCCGAGCGATGCGATGTGCATGGTTTTCATGTAGAAGAAGCGCTGCCTGTGCTGGATCAATTCCTTGATAAAGCCTACATGGCAAAGCTTCCCCAAGTGTACATTGTGCACGGTTCTGGAACGGGAGCCCTTCGCGAAGCAGTCCAAGAGTTCGTCAAGAAACATCCCCACACCAAGAGTATTACACCAGGAGAAAAAACGACCATCGTCTATCTACGATAGTTGTTTGTGTTTCGCGATACGCAGGGAGAATTATTGTGTTGATTAATGTTTTTTTGGAAGTAAAATGAAGTATATTGTATAGGAGGAACTATGGATTTACAATCGTATAGGTCAGAACCTACTAACCGACAAGAAGATATGGCATTGAGCACGATGCTTCCAAATGCACCTTGGTTTAGCATTTTTGTTCAAACCGGTTACGAAGATAAGATTCGAGCATACTACCTCCAAAAGTACTGTCCACACCTCACTTTTATCGTTCCCAAACGGCAGCTTCGAGAGAGGCAGGAAGGTCTTTGGAAAGAGATTCTGAAACCCATTTTCCCCGGCTATATCTTGGTAAGAGATTGCATGAACTACAACGATTGCTATGCCATACGCCGCATGAACCATGTTCTTCGCGTGTTGTGTGATCAAACGGGCGAACCTTGCAAAATTCGACCGTCCGAAATTGCAATTCTTCTCAAGCTCCTTGAGAACGGAGAAGTCATCCGACCCTCCAAAGCAATTGATAGGGGAGACCACATAGAAATTATCGAAGGTCCTCTAAAAAACATGGAAGGAATTGTACAGTCTATCAATCAACGAAAAGGTCGCGCTCGTATTGTTCTTAATTTTTTACACAAAGTACGAAAAGTGGATGTTTCATTGCAAATGGTTCGATTGGCGGAAGGGGACTGAATTGTTTCTTTTTTGGAAAATTGTAAACTTTTCATTTGATATGAAAACAAAACAACCTAAAATGATACTGTGAAAAAATACAACAGTTTGTTGATTTGAATGAGTAGTTTGAAAGTGAGGCTATTGTATGGCTTTATTGGAAGTTAAGAACTTACATACATATTTTCATACCATGGACGGTCTGACAAAATCCGTTGAAGGGGTTAGTTTTTCTGTCGACAAGGGAGTTACCCTTGGATTGGTTGGAGAATCTGGCTGTGGAAAATCAGTTACTTCTCTCTCCATTATGCAACTTGTGGCTATTCCTCCCGGGGAAATTCATGAAGGAGAAATTATATTTCAAGGGGAAGACCTTTTGAAAAAGACTCCTGAACAAATACGAAGAATCCGTGGAAATGACATATCCATGATATTCCAAGAACCGATGACCTCTCTAAATCCAGTTTTTACAGTAGGCAGTCAAATCATAGAAGTTTTGATGATCCACAGAGGTATGTCAGAAGAAGAAGCCAAAGAAAAAACTATCTCTCTCTTTCAAGATGTAGGAATCCCAGATCCTGCACGGCGTATAGATAATTTTCCTCACCAAATGTCAGGTGGTATGCGCCAGCGTGTCATGATTGCTATGGGACTCGCCTGTGATCCCAAACTCCTCATTGCAGATGAGCCCACTACTGCGCTTGATGTAACGATCCAAGCACAGGTTTTACAATTAATGCGCGATATCAAAAAGAAAACAAATACATCCATTATTCTTATCACTCACAACCTGGCTGTTGTAGCAGAAATGGCAGACTTTATAGCAGTCATGTATTATGGTCGCCTGGTAGAATATGCCCCGGTCAAAGAATTGTATGGAAATCCAAGACATCCCTATACGCATGGTTTGCTAAACTCTATCCCTCGCGTAGACAAACCCAAAACAGCAAAAGCTTTGCCTGCCATACCTGGCGTGGTTCCCAATCCATACAGTGCTCCATCAGGGTGTAAATTTCACCCACGTTGCAAATATGTGCAACAAAAATGTATTGACCAAGAACCCCCCTATGTTCTTTTGCCCGATAGTGATAATCATTTATGCCGTTGCTGGTTCCCAGTAAAAGAGTAAGGAGAGAACTGAATCATGAGTACAAAAAATATTCCATCCGAGAGCACCTCTCATAGCGTCCCCAGCATCACCCAAGAAGATATTGTCGAAACTCTCCCAACCTACAAGCCCGATGCATTGGTTGCTTGTCATCGGCTTCATAAATATTTCCCCATTCACGGGGGATTATTGGGTCGAAAACTAGCCGATGTAAAAGCTGTGGACGATATTTCTTTCCAGATCAAACAAGGGGAAACCCATGCATTGGTTGGCGAGTCTGGATCGGGCAAAACCACTGCTGCAAAAACGCTTATTCGCCTATACGATGCCACATCAGGCGATATCTTTTTGCGCAATTTTAAAACCCACGAAATGGACAATATTACCCATGCCCGAGGAGCTAACCTGCGAGCGCTCCGATCTGAAATGCAGATTGTATTCCAAGATCCCAGTGGTTCTTTGAATCCTCGTATCCCCGTAGGCGATATTATTGAAGAACCTTTGGTTGTGCATGGAGTTAAATCCAAAAAAGAACGATTGGAACGAGTGGTTGATATTATGGAAATCGTCGGGCTTCGGGCTGAATATCTAAAGCGATATTCCCACGAGTTTTCCGGTGGTCAGAGACAACGTATTGGGATTGCACGAGCTCTCATTCTGAATCCCAAATTTATTGTCTGCGATGAAGCAGTATCTGCTCTTGACGTATCCATCCAATCCCAAATCATTAACCTCTTGCAAGATTTGCAAGGCAAATTCGATTTAACCTATCTCTTTATTGCCCACGACCTTGCTGTTGTCAGACACATGTCTGATACCATTGGGGTTATGTATCTTGGTAGACTAGTCGAATCTGCACCCAACGATGTATTGTTTAACAAACCATCTCACCCTTACACGCAAGCACTTTTGAACGCGGTTCCTATTCCCGATCCTACCATTGAACGAAACAAAACCATTATTATGGGAGATATTCCTTCTCCTATTAATCCCCCCAGTGGCTGCCGGTTCCGTACTCGATGCCCCAAGGTGATGGATATTTGTAAAGAAGAAGCACCCCCTACCAAAGAAATCGAACCCGGTCATTTTATTGCTTGCCACCTCTTTTAGGAAAGGAAGCAAGTCATGCGGAGTCCATTAGAAATAACCAATCGAGGCTTTAAAACCGCTGTTAGCGGGTATAGTAAAAAAGAAGTCGATGATTTTTTGCACGAACTTCGTCATGATTACGAAGAGCTCTACCAGAAAGTAGTATCCCTAAAAGAAGAAAAGCAGCATATAGAAAAGGAATTGGAACAATATACATCCACCGGAGAACAATTGCAAAAAGCATTAACTTTGGCTCAGAAAACGGCCGATGATATCAAGCAGTCCGCTGAACGCCAAGCCGACTTAACCATGATGCAAGCCAATGTAAGAAGCCAGCAGATTGTTCAAAAAGCAGAAGAAAAATTACAACAAATCAGCAACCTATACCGAAAATTTTCCAGTGAACTGTCAAGTTATTTGCAAACCTATCAGAATTTGCTCCAGCGTTTAGACAGCGAAGCACAAAAGGTAACCCAAATTGGCTGGAGCAATGAAGATGAGGAAACAGGAAGCTAAGTAGTCCAGTCTTTCTGTTCATCAAAAAGATGAACAGAAAAAACAGGGAGTTGTGGTGAGAATACAGTCCTCTATCGTGCGGATGATTGTGGTTACATGCATTGATTTAATTATCATCAATGCTGTGTTTTTGACATTGGTCTATTTCGGTCCGATGGAATTTATCGTGCGAGATCCTTATCTGCGATATTGGATCCCACTCAATCTCATCTATATCCTTTTTTCAATAGTTGTGTTCAAAACCTCCCGTAATTTGTGGCGGTTTTTTAGCATTGTTGAATATGCAAAACTCATTGTCAGTGTTGGCACCTTCTCTCTAGTCTTTCTAGTATTCCTTCTTGTTACCTTTCCACAGCGAAGTGTGTACTCCCTCTTTTCTTTCAACGTGTTCCTTTTCTGCATCTTAATTTTTGCTTTATCCATTCCACGGTTTGTCAAACGCGTCCTTCATTTTCTTTACAAACGGGCTCATCAGAGCAAAGGAATCAGGGTATCAGCGTGCAACAAAAAGAGAACCATTCTTATTGGTGCCGGGCAAGCGGGACACAAAATCCTTCGCGAAATTCAAGATTATGCACAAAACCAATACAACGTTGTAGGCTTTATTGACGACGATCCTTCCAAAAAAAGATCAGTGATAAGTGGGGTTCCCGTATTGGGAAATTCGGATGCCTTGGTAGCTATTATTGAAAAGTATGACGTTCAATCCATTATTTTTGCCATTCCCTCCATTTCCAACAACCGCCGCCGGGAAATGATTCTTCAATTGGCGGGAACAAAAGTGGATATCATAACAGTACCAGGGATCTATGAGCTTCTAAACAAAGATCTCAACCTGGCAGCATTGCGTACTATCAGTATCGAAGATTTGCTTCCGCGCAAGCCTATTCATACTGATCTATCCAAAACAGGAAGTATCATTCAGGGAAAGATCGTGTTGTTAACAGGCGCTGGTGGATCCATTGGTTCCGAATTGGCCCGTCAAATCTCTCGATTCAAACCCAAGCTCCTTGTTTTGTTTGAAAACTGCGAAAACAACCTCTTCTATATCGACCAAGAACTGCGCAACGAAGAAGAATTTTCAGATTGCATTCCCGTTATTGCCGATATGCGAAGAACCGAAAGAGTATTGGAAGTGTTCAAAAAATACACCCCCGACATTGTTTTTCATGCCGCTGCCTACAAGCATGTTCCTCTTATGGAACTGCACCCCTCCGAAGCATATGCAAACAATGTAGAAGGCACGCGCAACTTGCTAGACGCTTCTGTACTCACAGGTGTCAAAACCTTTATCAACATTAGTACCGACAAGGCTGTTAATCCCACCTGCGTGATGGGAAGAACCAAGCAAGAAATAGAACAACTGGTATGTCACTATGATAAAAGCAATGGAATGATTGGTGCAAGTGTGCGTTTTGGCAACGTACTAGGAAGCGAAGGATCTGTGTTAAAAGTTTTTCAGCGCCAACTTGAACAAGAAGGCATGATTCGCATTACCGATATGAACATGAAACGCTACTTTATGCTGATTCCAGAAGCGGTGGAACTTGTCCTGCAAGCTGCTTCCATGGCACATGGCGGGGACATTTTCTTTTTGAAAATGGGCGATCAAGTTCCCATTATAGAGTTGGCAAAAGCTTTTACCAGGCTCAAAGGGTTTGAGCTAGGCAAAGATATTCCCGTCAAAGTGATCGGCAACCGCGGCAATGAAAAACTAGCCGAAGAGCTGTGGGGAGAAAACGAGAAACCACTGCCCACCGACAGCGAATTCATCTTCCGCATCGCCCACACCGACCAATACTAACAGTATACCCTTTGTACGTAGTCTTTGGGTTACGTTTTTTTCTTTTCTCTCTTTCAACCTTTATAATTCCTTCTTTTTCTTCATTTTAAAAAACTCCCTCCTTTTTCTAAATTTTTTATATTCCATGCTAAAAGAGAAAAAATCTCTTTAAAAAGAAATACTGTATGGTATACTATTTATAGATACTACTGTATGGAGAGTTATACAATGCTATTACGCGTAAATATAGAAAACTTCAAATCGATATGTAATAACAAAAAATTCTCAATGATTGCTTATACAAAACTAAAAAAACATACAAACCACCTGATTACTATAAAAGACAATTTGAAAGTACTCAAAGCATCTGCCATTTTTGGTGCCAATGCTTCAGGAAAATCAAACCTAATTGAAGCAATGTATTTTGCGAAACATCTTATCACAAAAGGATTTCCAAATAAAAACATGTACCGCTCTTTTTTTTGTAAAACAAAAACACAAAATGAAGAAAGAGCAACTCGTTTTGATTTTGAGTTTTCTATTCAAGATAAGGTGTATGCGTATGGGTTTACAATCCTTTTAAAAAGTGGTCAATTTCAAACGGAATACCTCTACTTACTTGATAAAGAATCGCAGTTACCCCTTTTTGAGAGAGATACAACTGTGGGAATCTGCAACATGAATGAAAACTATTTTCAACAGCAAGACATGAAACGACTAGAGGTGTATAAGGAAGATTTTGCCAAAGACACTTCCGTACTATTCCTACGTGAGATTAACCGAAGAAAAAGTTTTCCCCAGAATTCTTCCCTGCAAATTTTTATTGCTATCTTTGGTTGGTTTAATAGCAGTCTTAGCATTATCAACCCATACACAGAATTATACCAAACTCCATATATTCTATTTACAAATAAGGAAAAGATTGAAAAGGCACTCCAGGATTTTGATACTGGAATTGCTAAGATCGAATTAATGGAAGTAACGAAAGAAAAATTAATTGAAGAGTTGTCTTTTCATCTACCAAATACCCTTGACTCCAGTGAAATTGTCAACGATATCCTTCTGGATATTCGTGAAAAAAGTAAAGGAGAACCCGTTGTTGTAAGATTTCAAAATATTGGACTATACCAAATCATATATGGTGAGAATAAAGAACCTACAATCTCCTCTTTTTGTTTTCGTCATGAAAATTCAGAGTACACTTTTACATTGCTTGAAGAATCAGATGGAACAAAACGATTGTTTGATCTTCTGTTTATCCTTTTTCTCGATACCCCAGAAAAAGTATTTGTTATTGACGAAATAGAAAGAAGTCTTCACCCGAATTTGGTAAAGAAATACTTAACCCTCTTCTTTGAGAGAAATACAGATCTGAAAACTCAACTTATTTTTACCTCTCATGAGTCGCTTCTATTGGATCAAACCATTTTCCGACGCGACGAAATTTGGTTTGTAGAAAAAAATAACCATGGAGAGACCCACCTATACTCCTTGAAAGACTTTGATGAACGATATGATAAACGACTCAGCAATGCGTATCTAAAAGGTAGATATGGTGCTATCCCTTCTTTCAAAGATCTTCAAGAAAGTGAATCCGAAAATGGTTCCACTTCGTGAATTTCATCCTCTCACTGAGGAAGTTAATCTTATTCCTTTTCGAAAGAATTACCACAAACCCGCATGGTTGTGAAATGAGACGAGTTTCCTTTTCAAAGGGAAACTTTAGTCCATATCTTTCCCTCTAATAAGGAAAGTTTTCTTAGATATTATTACAACAGCATGATATCTCCTATCTGTAAAAGGATTCTCTATTGTATTTCCTGGAGTCTTTTGTACAATAACATTTACTGTTACGTTCAGATATCCTAACAAGGATAAGCATTTAGGAGAATTATATGAGTATTGTAGATAAAATTAGGACTGGAGAAAGCAAATATCGATAATATTCAAGAGCTAGAACGACAAAGAAGAAACTTAAGCTTTGATCAAGAGTTAGATTTGGATGTTCCATTGGATGAACTAGATACAACACCTTTGGAAGACGAATTCAAGAAAGTGGGAAAAGAATTCAATAAAGCTGTGATGAAGAATCTCAAGCTTCTTGGTGAGAATAATGGGATTGAATATCCTACAAAGGGTTTGTTGATTCTATTGGGATACTATCATCATGTACAAATTAAGTGCAGTCGAATCAAAGGAAAGATGGGTCAAGTCTTTATTGATCGCAAAGAATACGAAGGGAATATTTTTTCTCAGTTGAAAAAAACCGAGCAATTTATTAAAAACTTCATATATCTGAAAGGGGAAATAAAAGGGCTTCAAAGAATTGATCGATTCGAGATTCCAGAAGAAGCTATCCGCGAAAGCCTTTTAAATGCTGTTGTTCACAGAGATTACTCCAATTATGGCCGGGATATCAAAGTTGGCATATATGACGATATGATTAAAATTATTTCACCCGGAGGATTCCCTAGTACGATTACCCAACAAGATATCTTTGAAGGACGTTCAGAAATCAGAAATCGGGTTATAGCAAGAGTTTTCAAAGAACTGAATTATATAGAACAGTGGGGGAGTGGCATCCGACGGATTATTTCCAGCTCTTTATCGTATGGACTTAAAACACCTCAAATTATGGAAAAGGGAGATTTTGTAGAGGTTATTCTTTATCGTGATCCGATTCAATAACACAAAAAACGGATCCACATTTTCATTGACAAGATTCTTTAAAGTGTATATAATGTGCACAATATGGAATCATATAATCTGTCACTTCTAGCCAGAAAAATATTTGAGTTTGATTTGCCGTTGGTTCATTCCAGAACCTTAATGGAACTATTGGAGATTCGCAATCGAAGATCCTTTTTCTCTATATTACAGCGATTTCAAGACGATGGCATCCTCCAGAAATTGGAAAAAGACAAATATCGTATCCTGCAAAAAAACGTAAGTAGTTTTCAAATAGCAAACTTCCTTTATGAACCCTCCTATATCTCTTTAGAAACTGCACTCAGTTACTGGGGCATTCTACCCCAGTTTCCTTTTGAAATCACTAGCGTCACCCTAAAAAAGACAGTCACAAAGAGCGTAGACGGTATCGTATATTCGTATAGCCACGTATCCAACACCATCTATGGGCTATATGCCAAAGAAAAAGAATTTCTGATGGCAACACCCGAGAAGTCCCTTTTTGATCAATTGTATTTGGTTTCAAGAGGTTGGCGATCACTTGACCTGAATGAATGCGATTTAAGCAATGTCAACAAAAAGGAATTCCTCCGCATCTGCACAATGCTGCAAGATGATCGGGTGGATCGATGGATAGGGGGCTTACAATGGTGATGCTAAGTGAGCAGCAGGTGAAAGAATATGTAAAGACTCTGAAAATTAACGAAAGCTTTATTCTCAGAGAATTTGTACAATACACATTTCTGAAAGAATTGTACATGCAAACGTTTTCTGAGAATATTTTTTTCAAAGGAGGAACAGCGATTCGCATTATTTTTAATGGGGAAAGGTTTTCAGAGGATCTAGATTTTTCAGTGGTTGGCTCTAAAGATACATTTACCAAACACTTACTTCCATTTTTCAAACAGCTTTCCCAACTCTATGGATGGGACTTCAAAAAAAGAAATTCTATGATTGGTGAAAAATATCTTCTTTCTGTCCAGAGAGAGAATATGAAGTTTGGATACTACATCGAACTTGATTTTTCGTTTCGAGAAGATGTGTTACAACCTTCCAAATCCACTATACATACGATATATCCTATTGTTTTCACTTCGTTTGTTCATCATTTGTCCAAAGAAGAAATCCTCGCAGAGAAAACGAGAGCTGTTTTAACCCGACACAAGGGTAGAGATATCTATGACATATGGTATTTGCTCAACCTAGGTGCTGAGTTAGACGAAGATCTGATACTCCAAAAGCTCAAGTATTACGATATCCTAAATTTCGACAAAAAGCTTTTTGCAAATAAAATACAAAGCTTTGAAAAAAAGCAATTTGTCAAAGACTTACGACCCTTCATTCCTATCAATCAAAGGCAGCGTTTGCCAGAGTTCTATGAGGTTGTGTTAGGGTATATACAAAATAAATTGAACCAAGAATGAGATCTCTTTGTCATTCTAATAATGGTAAGAAAACCCATGAGGAGAGATGAATATCTGTATTGTAATCACCCAGCATTTGTAATAAAATAGCGGTAGACAATATCCATATTGGCTTGTTGGGTGTTTCGGCCCCTTCAAAGGCATTAATGGATAGACATAGCAGCGTATTCCTTCTGATTGGGGCAAGGTTTACAAAAATAGATTCCAATCGGAATGGCGAAGCTATGCTTTTTGTTCGCATCCCAAAAGTATGTCACAGAGGCTCCAATTGATCCATTTCAAAAGATTGTTTCAATCGCACCTATAGTCTTTGACAACAGATTTGATAAATTCACAAAGGAATGATTCTATGAGTGAAAAAAAAGAACTACGATGGCGACAACGTTTTGAGAATTTCCATAAATCCTATGCCTTACTGGATCAATACATTCAGAAACCAATTGAAACAGAACTAGAAAGGGCCGGGATTGTTCAGTTTTTTGAAACGACATTTGAGCTTTCCTGGAAACTAATGAAGGATTACCTTGAAGCCCAAGGAACCATTGCGAGAAGTCCAAGGGAAGCAATAAAACTATCGTTTCAGTGTGGATTGATTGACGATGGATATGTATGGATTGATGCCTTATCCAGTAGAAATCAAACCGTTCATCTGTATGATGAAAAAGTAGTCGCAAAACTGATTATCGATATAGCACAGGTCTACTATCCTGCATTCAAGAAGTTGTATGAGAAACTTATCAAGGAATTGTGATCATGTATGGATTGTTAGAACGCGACCTACACTATATGATTAAGGCTTTTGAAAAACATTCCGAAATTGATAAGGTCATTCTATTTGGTAGCCGGGCAATGGGAAATTACAAAAGGAGTTCTGATATCGACCTTGCTATTATAGGGGATAGTGTAGACACAAGGATCATTGCCATATTGCTAGATGACCTAAATGAAGAATTTCCAATCCCCTATTTTTTTGACGTCATTCACTATCAAAAAATATCCAACAAAGAGCTAAAAAAACACATCGATACCGAAGGAAAAGTTTTATGGGAGAAATAGCGACCTTACTTTTCCATGGTTCATTGAAGTACAAAAACAGTGTAAAAGGAAAGATTCCATTATGAAGATATATCTAGAAGTTCGAAACTGGCTCAGAGAAGCCATTAATGTGTACATACAGAAAAATGTTGGGAAGGATGCTTCCCAACAAGAGGCAGAACAAGATTGTTGTGCTTCTCAATTCTATGGATTTGTTGAACCTATTCTTACTAAAATCTGGGACAATCCCGAGGACGAAATATACAATGATACCTAATAAAACTGACGAAATGATCACTGTCAGCTTACCAGAACCCTCTACGACTAAAGAAATTCCAGATCCACCCATTCTTCAAGATTTGGATACGATACTGTCTTCCATACAAAAAATGAAACCAATGCTACAAGAAAAGTATCATGTCAAGGCAATTGGTGTTTTTGGATCCTATGTACGAAATGAACAAACTGCAGATAGCGACCTTGATATTCTCATTGAACTTTCATCTCCTATTGGCTTGTTTGCTTTTATGAAAATGGAAACAGAATTGTCAGAAGTATTGAAAGTTCCAGTTGATTTGGTCATGAAAAGTGCATTGAAACCAATCATAGGCCAGAACATCTTGCAAGAAGTGATCCTAGTATGACACGAAGCCATAAAGATTGCATGGAAGATGCTCAAGGGAATAAGGACATGATCAAAAACATATCAACCAATCAGTTGATAGAGTTTCTTAGACCTTATCATCTAACCATGGACATAGAACAAGAAGAAGATGGATCGTATACAGGTTTTCTTAAAGAAATTGATCTAGCCTGTAATGCCAGAACCCCAGCTGAGGTGAAAATGCAACTCGCTAAAGACCTATGGAGTTACGCATTGGAGTATATGGCAGATTTTGAAATGTATTACCATTCCCTGAATCGAAAATCACATTATCCTTATGTAATGCATGTACTTTTGCAAACCGATATCAAGGATGTTCAGAAAATCATCCGAGAAGATGTGTGTGAGTAAAGTTGTTGTACATTTTATGGAGAGGTCAAAAATGAAAAGAAAAATGGCACTACAAATTATCGACAAAAAATATAGAATCGTGATTGATGAAGTGAAAAAAGTTATTCATTCAACCATTGACCAACCTTTCGAATTAATTCTATATGGTTCAGTTGCTCGTGGCGAAGAAACGAGTGAGTCAGATTTGGATTTGCTGGCGTTAATCGAAGGCGATGTTGATTATCATTTGAAAGAGTTGCTCTGGCAATTAATCTATCCGATAGAACTTGAAAAGGATGTCGTAATTAGTTTGCTTGTAGAGTCAAAAGAAAAATGGGAAACAGAATATGCAACCCTATCCATGCTCTACCAGAACATACAAAAAGAGGGCATTTATGCTTGATATAGTACTTTCTGGATGCTTTCCATGGTGTCTTTTCTGACACCAGCAAGCGATGCAAATTGCTTCCACCTACGAACGGTATCCCTAACCTGCTCAATGATTTCCAAAGGTTTTCTAATATTCATTTTGGTAGCCACTTCAAGCATATCATCATCTCTTATCTCTGTTCTTTTATTATTTACTGAGAGTTGATGAGCCCTCGTCCACTTATTTGCAGGGTTATAAGCAAAGGTAAGGTCGTATGCAGGGGCCAGTTTCCATTTGCCATTTTTCTCAAGTAGAAATGAAATGTTTTTGGTGTGATCATCCCTATTTTCTGCAATTACATTCAACACCATCCGTCGGAACATTTGCTCTGCATCATGGTAAGGAAGCCGAAGCCGTCGCATGATTTGAAAAATCTGCTCATACGAATAGGACAGGGGATCGTTATAATCATAATGAGCAATTGCACACAAGGTTTGCATATGAACTTTTTCTGATCCGCTTCGGTCAAATCTTTTCGTCATAAAATGGGATCTTTCATTTTCTTGTAAAAGGGTGCATTTTGACATCTCAATTCCACAGTCAAGAGCCATTAGATAATAGGCATATTCGATGTTACAATGGGCTTGTGATTCCCCAAACTGATTGCCATAGACGCCATCGAATTTAATGATCCAGTACTCATACCCTTCAAGTCCCTCAATCTGACCAGATCTTACCTCGCCAGTCCCTGGATGGTATGCAATGACAGCTTTCGCTCTGGCACCACCAGCAGAAGTTCCTACCATACATATTTCATGTACTCCTTTATCGCTTAGATCAGCCTTAAAGCCTTTTTTGGTGTGTACAATATCCTGCGCTATTTTTACCAAGTCTTCGATTTTCACAGGATTTGAAGTTTCGCTCATGATAGCAGGCTCGTATTCGAGTGCTCCCATGCCTCTTTTACCGATATAACAAAGTCGTTCAATGGGGTTTATGCTTTCAGAAGTTTTCCCCAGTGCTGTTAGCCAGATATTCATAAGTCTGCTTCCGAATCTGTCGGGAAGTGAGTCTGAAAGGAGCCCTGGAAGTCCCTTAAAAGTGTCAAATTGCAACGTCGGAAACGTAAAAATAGACCCATTACCAGCTTCTTCTAAAGGCATTTGCAAAGGAGCAATATCATATCCTTGCTTAATGAAGTTTTTGTCATATTCAAAAACTGTATTTTTGGAGCTTTCATTCCATGCAATAGCTCCAGCAAGTTGCCCCCATATATTTACTCTCGCAATATCTACCATTCAACATCCTCTTTACTTTGTTTTTTCAGTGTTTTTTTGGATTTCCCAGCCCTTTTTCTCTTTTTTTCTTCCTCTTTCAGAAGTTTGATTGGGCTTTCTATGTGATATGCCTTGAAAACATTAATAACTTCCAGCATATCCAGAGCCCGTAAGATCTGCACTAAAGTAAGCAGACTCACCGACTTTCCCGATTCCATTCTGCTGATCGTTGTTCTATCAAGCCCAGATCGTTCCGCTATTTCTTGTTGAGAGATGTTTTTATTGATCCGCATCTGTTTCAACGCCTGGCAAATTATCATCACGATTTCTAGATCAGACTTGGCAAGCAAATGTAAATCCATTGCCTTAACCTCCGAGGTCAATCTCTATCTTTTGTTGCTATTTTACAACATTAAGTACTATTATCAAGTATATTGATGTATATTTGCAACATACTAGCTCAACTCAAATGAGAATCTTGAATTTGTAAAAACTATATGCCACCGCAAGAGGCATAAACAGGAATGCAGTGAAAAACATAGTAGATTTGGATTTTTGTTCATTTCGCGTATAATTCTACCAATCTTAAGAAATGGAATTGCAGAAAATATGGGAAGTATTAATAGTAAGATCCAATACTGGACCGAAATTGCCGAATATGATTTAACAACAGCGGAAGCAATGTTGGAAACCAAACGCTATTTATATGTAGGGTTTATGTGTCATCAAGCAATTGAAAAAATCCTTAAAGCGGTTTATGTAACGAAATTTCATGGTGAAATGCCACCTTATACTCATAGGTTGATGAAACTTTCTCTAGTAACTGATTTGTATGACAAAATGACGCAGGATCAAAGAGACTTAATTGATTCGCTGGGACCCTTAGATATTGAGGCACGTTATCCTACAATAAAAAGAGATCTCTCTCCATCTCTTGATCATGACCGATGTATTCACTTTATTACTCAAACAAAAGGATTGTTGCATTGGATAAAACAGCAATTACCAATTTAGCTAAAGATTTTGCAAAATTAGTCATCCAATATTTTGACCCTATAGAGATTATTCTGTATGGCTCCCATGCAAAAGGTACTGCAAACGAAGAGAGTGATATTGATATTGCTGTCGTTGTTCCTGAAGTAAAAGGAGATTTTTTAGATCAAGCAACTTTACTGTTTAAACTATGTCATTCTGTGGATGATCGATTAGAACCCGTATTAATTGTAGAATCTCATGATGATAGCGGTTTTCTGGAAGAGGTTCGCAAAACCGGTTACCGCATTTATCCCCACGCATGACTTTCACTGCCATCATTCACAAAGAAGAGGATATATATGTTTCCGAATGCTTTGAAATTGGCACCGTTAGTCAAGGCTATACTATTGAAGAAGCAGTGGACAATTTAAAAGAAGCTACAGAGCTTTATTTGGAAGAAGATCCCTTAAATGCACCTACTGTTAGTCCTCTTATAACTACATTTTAAGGAGAGGTTAAACCGATCTTCAACCTAAACCACCCCTAAAAAATAGCAACTCTTGATTCCATCGCATTTGTTGTTTCAAAAGTTGTATAGACTTATTGTCAATAAT
>Ga0334898_1000670_pt1 | contig 49890 bp, 38 predicted proteins | sample GraSluR3_MG_10_FD_207228 | JGI IMG/M metagenome (GOLD analysis project Ga0334898, IMG submission 207228) | Sludge microbial communities from methane-producing bioreactor in Wageningen University, Netherlands - Granular Sludge_3_08-R3 | ecosystem: Engineered > Bioreactor > Anaerobic >... | reverse complement strand
CCGATTTGGATGCCGGACAGGTGGACAACACGGCCACCGCCAGCGGCACGGCGCCCGACGGCTCCACCGTGGGCGACAGCGACGACGAGACGGTCACCGCCATCCAGAGCCCGGCCATCGCCATCACCAAGACGGCCGATCCCACGACCTACGACAATGTCGGGGAGATCATCACCTACACCCTCGTGGTGACCAACACGGGCAATGTGACCCTTACCGACGTCACCGTGACCGACCCGCTGACCGGCCTGAGCGTGACCGTCGCCAGCCTGGCCCCGGGGGACTCAGAGACCTTCACCGAGACCTATACCATCACCCAGGCCGATATGGACGGCGGCAGCGTGCTGAACACCGCCACGGCCACAGGTGAGGCACCGGACGGCTCCACCGTCAACGACAGCGACGACGAGACCGTGACCGCCATCCAGGATCCGGCCATTGAAGTGGTTAAAACCGCTGATACGGCCACCTATGACAGCGTCGGAGACGTGATCACCTATACCATCGTGGTGACCAATACGGGGGATGTCACCCTGACCAATATCCAGGTCACCGACCCGCTCACGGGCATGAGCGTCACCGTCGCCAGCCTGGCCCCGGGAGACTCTGAGACCTTCACCGAGACCTACACCATCACCCAGGCCGACCTGGATGCCGGGCAGGTGGTCAACACCGCCACCGCCAGCGGCACAGCACCCGATGGCTCCACCGTGGACGACAGCGACCAGGAGACGGTCACGGCCATCCAAAGCCCGGCCATCGCCATCACCAAGACGGCCGATCCGGCGACCTATGATGCCGTGGGACAAACCATTACTTACACCCTCGTGGTGACCAACACGGGCAACGTGACCCTTACGGGCATCACCGTGACCGACCCGCTCACCGGCCTGAGCGTGACCGTCGCCAGCCTGGCACCGGGAGACTCTGAGACCTTCACCGAAACGTACATTATTACCCAGACCGATTTGGATGCCGGACAGGTGGACAACACGGCCACCGCCAGCGGCACGGCGCCCGACGGCTCCACCGTGGGCGACAGCGATGACGAGACCGTCACGGCCATCCAGAGCCCGGCCATCGCCATCACCAAGACGGCCGATCCGGCGACCTATGATGCCGTGGGACAAACCATTACTTACACCCTCGTGGTGACCAACACGGGCAATGTCACCCTGACCGATGTCCAGGTGACCGACCCGCTCACGGGCCTGAGCGTGACCGTCGCCAGCCTGGCACCGGGAGACTCTGAGACCTTCACCGAGACCTACACCATCACCCAGGCCGACCTGGACGCCGGCAGCGTGGTCAACACGGCCACCGCCAGCGGCACGGCGCCGGACGGTTCCACCGTGGGCGACAGCGACGACGAGACCGTCACGGCCATCCAGAGCCCGGGCATTGCCATCACCAAGACGGCCGATCCGACGACCTATGCCAGCGTCGGAGAGGTGATCACCTATACCCTCGTGGTGACCAACACGGGCAATGTGACACTCACCAATATCAGCGTGACCGACCCGCTCACGGGCCTGAGCGTGACCGTCGCCAGCCTGGCACCGGGCACCTCTGAAACATTTATTGAAACCTATACGGTCACCCAGGCCGATCTCGAGAATGGCAGCGTGGTGAACACCGCCACGGCCACCGGCACCGTACCGGACGGCTCCACCGTGAGCGACAGCGACCAGGAGACCGTCATGGCCATCCAGAGCCCGGCCATCGCCATCACCAAGACGGCCGATCCGACGACCTATGATGCGGTCGGGGATGTGATCACCTACACCCTCGTGGTAACCAATACCGGCAATGTCACCCTGACAGGTGTCCAGGTCACCGACCCGCTGACCGGCCTGAGCGTGACCGTTGCCAGCCTGGCACCGGGAGCCTCCGAGACTTTCACCGAGACCTACACCATCACCCAGGACGACCTGGATAACGGCCAGGTGCTGAACACCGCCACGGCCAGCGGCACGGCGCCGGACGGCTCCACCGTGGGCGACAGCGACGACGAGACCGTCACCGCCGTCCAGAGCCCGGCCATCAGCGTCACCAAGACAGCCGATCCGACAATTTATAGTTTCGTCGGACAGGAAATCACGTACACGATCGTGGTCGCCAATACCGGCAATGTCTCCCTCAACGGGGTGACCGTGACCGACCCGCTGGTCGGGCTGAACCAGAACGTCGGCAGGCTGAATCCCGGAGAATCCAGGACCATCATCAGGACGTATACCATCACCCAGGCCGACCTGGATAATGGCTCCGTGCCCAATACGGCGCATGCCACCGGCCGCGCGCCCGGAAACATCGATGTGGTGGATGAGGATACCGAGATCATTTTTGCCGACCAGGATCCGGCCATTACGATCACCAAGACGGCCGATCCCACCACCTACGACACGGTCGGGGATGTGATCACCTACACCCTCGTGGTGACCAACACGGGCAACGTGACCCTCACGGGCATCACCGTGACCGACCCGCTGACCGGCATGAATGTGACCATCGCCAGCCTCGCTCCCGGAGCATCTGAGACCTTCACCGAAACCTACACCATCACCCAGGCCGACCTGGACGGCGGCAGCGTGCTGAACACCGCCTCGGCCAGCGGCACGGCGCCGGACGGCTCCACTGTCGATGACAGCGACGACGAGACGGTCACCGCCATCCAAAGCCCGGCCATCGCCATCACCAAGACGGCCGATCCCACCACCTACGACACGGTCGGGGACGTGATCACCTACTCCATCGTGGTGACCAACACGGGCAATGTGACCCTGACGGACATCACCGTGACCGACCCGCTGACAGGCCTCAACACCGTCATCGCCAGCCTGGTCCCGGGGGGCTCTGAGACCTTCACCGAAACGTACACCATCACCCAGGCTGATCTGGATGGCGGCAGCGTGGTGAACACGGCCACTGCCGAAGGAGAAGCGCCCGACGGATCCACCGTGGACGACAGCGACGACGAAACGGTCACCGCCATCCAGAACCCGGCCATCGCCATCACCAAGACGGCCGATCCCACGACGTATGATGCTGTAGGACAAACCATCACCTACACCCTGGTGGTGATCAACACGGGCAATGTCACCCTGACGGGTGTCCAGGTCACCGACCCGCTGACCGGCCTGAGCGTGACCGTCCCCAGCCTGGCCCCGGGAGACACCGAGACCTTTACCGAGACCCATACCATCACCCAGGCCGATCTGGATGCCGGGCAGGTGGTCAACACGGCTACCGCAAGTGGAGAGGCACCGGATGGCACGACCGTGGTGGACGACGATGAGGAGACGGTCACCGCCGTCCAGAACCCGGCCATCACGGTGACCAAGACGGCCGATCCGGCGACCTATGATGCCGTGGGACAAACCATCACCTACACCCTCGTGGTGACCAATACGGGCAATGTCACCCTGACGAATGTCCAGGTGACCGACCCGCTGACAGGCCTCAACACCGTCATCCCCACCCTCGCCCCGGGGGCCTCCGAGACCTTCTTCGAAACCTATGCCATCACCCAGACCGACCTGGATGCCGGCCAGGTGGTCAATACCGCCACGGCCGCGACGGTCTTCAACGGCAACCCGGTAGAGGACAGCGACAGTGCCACGGTCACGGCCATCCAGAACCCGGCCATCCTGATCACCAAGACGGCCGATCCCGCGACCTATGATGCCGTGGGGCAAACCATCACCTACACCATCGTGGTGACCAACACGGGCAATGTCACCCTGACCGGTGTCCAGGTGACCGACCCGCTCACGGGCATGAACGTCACCGTCCCCAGCCTGGCCCCGGGAGACTCCCAGACCTTCAACGAGACTTACACCATCACCCAGGCGGACCTGGACGGTGGCAGCGTGCTGAACACCGCCACGGCCAGCGGCACGGCGCCGGACGGCTCCACTGTCGATGACAGCGACGACGAGACGGTCACCGCCGTCCAGAACCCGGCCATCGCCATCACCAAGACGGCCGATCCGGCGACCTATGATGCCGTGGGACAAACCATCTCCTACACCCTCGTGGTGACCAACACGGGCAATGTGACACTCACCAATATCAGCGTGACCGACCCGCTGACAGGCCTGAACGCAACCGTCGCCACCCTGGCCCCGGGGGACAGTGAGACCTTTACCGAGACCTATACCATCACCCAGGCCGATCTGGACGGCGGCAGCGTGGTGAACACGGCCACGGCCGAAGGAGAAGCGCCCGACGGCTCCACCGTCACCGACAACGACGAGGAGACCGTCACCGCCATCCAGAACCCGGCCATCGCCATCACCAAGACGGCCGATCCGGACACTTACGATACCCTGGGACAAACCATCTCCTACACCCTCGTGGTGACCAACACGGGCAATGTGACCCTCACGGGCATCAGCGTGACCGACCCGCTCACGGGCCTGAGCGTGACCATCCCCAGCCTGGCCCCGGGAGACAGTGAGACCTTTGCCGAGACCTATACCATCACCCAGGCCGACCTGGACGGTGGCAGCGTGCTGAACACCGCCACAGCCAGCGGCACGGCACCCGACGGGTCCACCGTGGATGACAGCGACGATGAAATCGTCACGGCAAACCAGAGCCCGGCCATCCTGATCACCAAGACGGCCGATCCCGCGACCTATGATGCCGTGGGACAAACCATCACTTACACCATCACGGTGACCAATACCGGGACCGTCACCCTGACCAATGTCCAGGTGACCGACCCGCTCACGGGCCTGAGCGCCACCATCCCCAGCCTCGCGCCCGGAGCATCTGAGACCTTCACCGAAACCTATACAATCACCCAGGCCGACATCGATGCCGGGGAGGTGGTGAACACCGCCACGGCAAGCGGCACGGCGCCCGACAGATCCGCCGTGGAGGACAGCGACAGTGCCACGGTCACGGCCATCCAGAACCCGGCCATCCTGATCACCAAGACGGCCGATCCGGCGACCTACGACACCCTGGGCGAGACCATCACCTACACCATCACGGTGACCAACACGGGCAATGTGACCCTGACGGGCGTCACCGTGACGGACCCGCTCACGGGCATGGACGTCACCGTCGCCAGCCTGGCCCCGGGGGCCTCCCGGAACTTTACAGAGACCTACGCCATCACCCAGTCTGACCTGGACGGCGGCAGCGTGCTGAACACCGCCACGGCCAGCGGCACGGCACCCGACGGGGCCGTCGTGGAGGACAACGACAGCGCCACGGTCACCGCCGTCCAGAGCCCGGCCATCGCCATCACCAAGACGGCCGATCCGGCGACCTACGATGCCGTGGGACAAACCATCACTTACACCCTCGTGGTGACCAACACGGGCAATGTGACCCTGACGGGCGTCACCGTGACGGACCCGCTGACCGGCATGAATGTGACCATCCCCAGCCTGGCCCCGGGTGCCACCCAGGCCTTCACCGAGACTTACGCCATCACCCAGGCCGACCTGGATGCCGGTCAGGTGGTCAACACCGCCACCGCCAGCGGCACGGCACCCGACGGATCCACCGTGGAGGACAGCGACAGCGCGACCGTCACGGCCGTCCAGAGCCCGGCCATCGCGGTCACCAAGACTGCTGATCCGGCAACATACGACAGCGAGGGACAGGCCATCACCTACACCCTCGTGGTGACCAACACGGGCAATGTCACCCTGACCGACGTCCTGGTCACCGACCCGCTCACAGGCATGAGTGTCACCATCCCGAGCCTCGCACCGGGAGTGTCCGAAACCTTAACCGAGTCTTACATTATCACCCAGGCCGACCTCGACGCCGGCCAGGTGCTGAACACCGCCCACGCCAGCGGCACGGCACCCGATGGCTCCGCCGTGGAAGACAGCGATGACGAAACCATCACCGCCGAGCAGAACCCGGCCCTGTCCGTGACCAAGACGGCAGATCCGGCCACCTACGACACGGCCGGTGAAGTGATCACCTACACCATCACGGTGACCAATACCGGGACCGTCACCCTGACCGGCATCAGCGTGACCGACCCGCTCACGGGCCTGAACGCCGTGATTCCCAGCCTCGCACCGGGAGCCTCCGAAACCTTCTTCGAAACATACACCATCACCCAGGCCGACCTCGACGCCGGCCAGGTGCTGAACACCGCCACGGCCTCGACCGTCTTCAACGGTGAACCGGTCACCGGCAGCGACGATGAGGTTGTCACCGCCACCCAGAACCCGGCGATCGCCATCACCAAAACGGCCGATCCGGCGACCTACGACACACTGGGCGAGACAATCACCTATACCATCACGGTGACCAACACGGGCAATGTGACCCTGACGGGCGTCACCGTGACGGACCCGCTCACGGGCATGAACTTCACCGTCGCCAGCCTGGCCCCGGGGGCCTCCGAAGCCTTTACCGAGGCCTACACCATCACCCAGGCCGATCTGGACGGCGGCAGCGTGGTCAACACCGCCACGGCCCAAGGCACGGCACCGGACGGGGCCACCGTGGAGGACAGCGACAGCGCCACGGTCACCGCCATCCAGAACCCGGCCATCAACCTCACCAAAACGGCTGATCCCGTCACCTATCAAGCCGTGGGCGAGACCATTACCTATACCATCACGGTAACCAACACGGGCAACGTAACCCTCACCAATGTCAGCGTGACAGACCCGCTCACGGGACTCAGTACCGTCATCCCCAGCCTCGCTCCGGGAGCGCAGGCCGTCCTGACCGAGACATACGCCATTACCCAGGCCGATATCGATGCCGGGGAGGTGGTGAACACCGCCACGGCCATTGGGGAGGCACTCGGCGGGGCCACCGTGGAGGACAGCGACAGCGCGACGGTGACCGCCGTGAAGATACCCGGCCTGAGCGTGACCAAGGCGGCCAGCCCGCTGACCTACAGCACGCCCGGGGACGTCATCACCTATACCATCACGGTGACCAACACGGGCAACGTAACCCTTGTGGACGTTCTGGTGACCGACCCGCTGACCGGCCTGAGCACCACCATCGCCAGCCTCGCGCCGGGCGCGTCTGAAGTCTATATGGAAACCTACACCATCACCCAGGCCGACATCGACGCCGGGGAGGTGCCCAACACCGCCACCGCAGCCACCGTCTACGAGGGCACGCCGGTGGAAGACAGCGACCAGGCAGTGGTGTCGGCGGACAAGGATCCGTCGCTGACGATCGTCAAAACGGCCAGCCAGCCAACCTATTCCGCCGCCGGAGAAACGATCACCTACACCCTGCTGGTGACCAATACGGGCAACGTCACCCTGTACGACATCCTGGTGGAAGACCCGATGCTGGCATTGTCGGTCAACATCCCGGTCCTGGCCCCCGGAGAGAGCCAAACGATCAGCGAGGACCACACCGTCACCCAGGAAGACATCAATGCCGGGTCCATCGAGAACACCGCTTCGGCCACGGCCCTGTTCGAAGGAAACACGATCCGTGACGAGGACGATGAGACGGTCACCGCCGAGCAGAACCCGGATATCCTGGTGGTCAAAACGGCCAGCCAGCCGGCCTACACCACCGAAGGGGAAGTCATCACCTACACCATCCGGGTGACCAACACGGGCAACGTCACCCTGGTCCAGGTACGGGTGACCGACCCGCTCACGGGCCTCGACACCGTGGTCGATGTCATGGAACCCGGGGAGGTGCGCGAATTCACCCAGACCTACTCCATCACCCAGGCCGACCTGGATGCCGGCAGCGTGGTGAACACGGCCTCGGCCACGGGAGAAGCCCCGGACGGCAGCGGGGTATCCGACGAGGACACGGTCACCATCGTGGCGGACCAGCTGCCCGGTCTTGAACTGGTGAAAGCCGCATCCCAGCCGACCTACAGCTTCGCCGGAGAGGAGATCGAATACACCATCACCGTGACCAATACCGGCAACGTGACCCTGACCGGCATCCTGGTGGAAGACCCGCTCACCGGACTCAGCACCATCATCCCCAGCCTGGATCCGGGTGCCTCCGTCGACATTTTGCAGACCCATGCCATCCTCCAGGCAGACATCGAGGCGGGAGAGCTGACCAATACGGCGACGGCCTCGGCAACCTTCGGAGGCATCCCCTTGACTGACAGCGACTCGGTGACCATCATCGCCATCCTCGAGCCGTCCATAGAGGTGGTCAAAACGGCCGACCGCGATGACTACGATGAAGCCGGACAGGTCATTACCTACACGATCACGGTAACCAACGACGGGAACGTGACCCTGTACAATGTCGAGGTGACCGACGACCTGCTGTCGTTCGCCACCACCATCGATGTGCTGCAGCCTGGCGAGTCCAGGTCGTTCGTCGAAACCTACACGGTGACCCAGGCCGACCTGGATGCCGGCAGCGTGGTGAACACGGCCGAAGCCACGGGCTATGACCAGGACGGCAACCCGGTGAGCGACGACGATACGGTCACTGTCGGGGCCATCGGCAACCCGAGCCTGGATGTGGAAAAAGTGGCGGACCGTACCAGCTTCGATGCGGTGGGCATCGTGATCACCTATACCATCACCGTGACCAATAACGGCAACCTGACCCTGCTTAATGTGGTGGTCACCGACCCGCTCACGGGACTGAACCAGAACATCGGCAACATGGCCCCGGGCGATGTAATCACCCTGACCACCACCTATACCACCACCCAGAACGACCTGAACCACGGGGAGATCCTGAACGTGGCCACGGCCAGGGGAACGGATCCCACCGGAGAGGAGGTGTCCGCCGAAGGCATCGCCATCGTGGGCGGGGTCGCCAGGCCGAGCATCCGGGTGATCAAGACGGCGGACCGCAGCTCGTACGATGCCCCGGGACAGGTGATCACCTACACCATCCAGGTCATCAACAACGGGAACGTCACCCTGACGGGTGTCGTGGCAGAGGACCCGGCACTGAACATCACCCGCAACTTCCCCGTGATGCTTCCGGGTGCCGTACAGACATTCACAGGCAGCAGGACCATCACCCAGGCCGATATCGAAAACGTGGCCGTGGAGAACATCGCCTATGCCACCGGCACCGCCCCGGACGGCACCCAGGTGAATGACAACGACTTCCTGCGCATCCCGGCCATCCAGCGGCCGTCCATCAGCCTGACCAAGGTGGCAGACCGGGAGTTCTACCGTGCCGTCGGGGAGGAAATCATCTACACCCTGGTCGTGACCAATACCGGGAATATCGCCGTTCGCAACATCAATGTGACCGATCCCTATGCCCAGATCTTCGAAGGCAACCCGATCGCCAACCTGCCGGTGGGCGAAAGCCGGACGGTCAGGGCAAGGCACATTGTAACCCAGGCCGACCTCGACGCCGGATTCTTTGAAAACCGCGCAGAAGCCGTCGGAACCACCGATGTGATGCGCCGGGTCGTCAGCAATCCGGCCATCGCCATCGTCTACGCCCAGTTCAACCAGATCATCGCGGTGGACGATGCCAATGACCCGCCCGGGGTGAACGGGGCCCTCGGGGGCATCGCCATCCCCGACATCCTGGAGAACGACCGCCTCAACGGACTGCCGTTCGCACGCCACGAGGTGGTCCTGACCCGGATCAGCAGTCCGGCGGATTCCCTGGGCAACCCGCAGGCGGGCATCACCCTGGACCTGGCCACCGGGGAGGTTCGCGTCGCCCCGGGAACTCCTGGAGGAACCTACACCTTCCGGTACCGGATCTGCGAAACGCTCAATGCCTCCAACTGCGACGAAGCCACGGTGACCGTGCTGGTATTCTCCCCGGCCGACCTGAAGGTCACCAAGACGACCCATGCTCCGGAGGTCCACGCAGGCGAGCTGGTCACCTACACGATCACCGTGGAGAATCTGGGCCCGGGAACCGCCTTCAACGCCGTCGTGCAGGATCAGGACATCCTGTCCGACCCGCGGCTGTCCATCGAATCGGTCCTCCCCTCCATGGGCTCCTGGACCGCACCCAACTGGACCATCGGCGACCTCACGGCGGGACAGACGGCCACCCTGACCATCCAGGCCCGGGTCAGCCCCGGCGTGGCCCAGGGCACCCTCATCCCGAACAGGGTCCTTGTCTCCTCAGATACCTACGACCCGGACCTCAGCAACAACGAGGATGAAGCCGAATTCATGGTCACCACCAGCGCCGACCTGGCCGTGATCAAGTCCGCCGATCCCGATCCGGTGATCGCCGGGGACGAGGTGACTTACACGCTCACGGTCACCAACCACGGACCATCGGATGCGCTGGCCGTGTCGGTCAGCGACTTCCTGCCTGCCGACCTCGCCTTCGTCAGTGCCAGCCACGGCGGCACCTACGACCCCATCGCCCATGCCGTCAGCTGGTCGTTCAGCCAGCTGCCTGCCGGGGAGACCCTGAGCCTGACCATCACGGCCTCCACCCTCTCCAGCCTGCCGCATGGCAGCCAGCTCACCAATACCGCCACCGTAAGCAGCGACACCGAGGATCCGGACCTGTCGAACAACACCCATACCATCACCACCCCGGTCGACACCCGGGCCAACCTGGTCATGAAAAAGACGGCCCTGTCCGACATCGTGATCGCCGGCACGGAACTGCACTACCGCGTCAGCGTGACGAACCTCGGGCCCAGCGACGCACAGAACGTGGTGGTGGTCGACCAGCTGCCGGTGAATACCCTCTTCATCGGAGCCGACAATAACGGCGTCTATGATCCGGCCAGCCACACGGTGACCTGGACCCTGGCTTCGCTGACGGCCACACCGCCCGGCAACACCCACGACTTCCTGGTCACGGTGACCGTGCCGCCGGACTACCTGGCCGATGGGGACGGGGACGGCGACCGCAGGGTCGTCAACCGGGCCCGGGTGGACTCCGGCACGGAGGACCCGGACGGGGGCGACAACGAGGACGAGATCGACACCCCGGTCTATGCCCGGGCCGACCTGGCCATCTTCAAGGAGGTGGACAAGGATCCGGTGGTGGCCGGCATGGGCATGACCTACACCATCACGGTGGTCAATGAGGGCCCGTCGGATGCCCATGGCGTCTACGTGCGGGAGACCCTGCCCCTGGGAGTGACCATCACCAATGTCACGGTGCCCCCCGGCACCTCCTGGTCTGATCCCGACTGGATGATCGGCACCCTGCCCTACGGGGCAACGGTCAGCCTGCAGCTGGAAGTCACCACCGACCCGGCCCTGCCCCAGGGACACCTGCTGACCAACGTGGTGCAGGTATTCAGCAGGACGTTTGACCCGAGGCCGGCCAACAACCGGGCCCAGGCCGAGAACCGGGTCACCACCCTGGCCGACCTCCAGGTCTTCAAGGAGAGTCTCGTGGACACCATCGTGGCAGGTACCGCGGATTATGCCGAATTCGAGATCATCGTCCGCAACCACGGCCCCAGCGATGCCGTGAACGTGGTGCTCACCGACGATGTCACCGGAAACTTCACCGGGGCAGAGTACCTGCCCGAAGGCGCGGCCGACTGGATCCCGTGGACCGGTTCCCTGGCCTATGACTACCTGCCGGCTGGCGGGCAATTCGTCATCCGCATCCGCATGCAGGCCCTGCCGCACGTGGAAGGTGAGACCCTGAACACCGCCACGGTCGGTTCCGACACGGAGGATCCCGACCCGGCCAACAACACCGACAGCGACACCGTGCTGGTGCGCAGCGAGGCGGACCTCAAGATCGAGATCATCGATGTGGCGCCCAGCTACAACCCCTTCGCCGGGATCAACATCACCTACACCATGGAGGTGGAGAACCTGGGTCCGAGCGACGCCCGCATCACCCGGGTCACCAATGAACTGCCGGACGAACTGCAGTTCGTAACGACCGACCACGGCGGCAGCCCGGCAGCCAAGATGCTGACGTGGGACCTGGGCACCGTGGTGGTGGGCGACAAGGTGGTGATCACCCTGGTCACCAACCTGCCCAGCTGGGTCAGGGAGGGCACCCGGATCCCGAACGTGGTCGAGGTGGAAAGCATCACGCCCGACCCGGATTTGTCGAACAACATGGATGAAGCAGAGATCGAGGTGCAGGCGCTGGTCGACCTGGAGGTCATCAAGACGGCCTCCAGCCCGGTGGCGCGGGCGGGAGATGAAGTGACCTACTTCCTGGATGTATACAACCACGGACCCAGCTATGCGTTCAACGTGATCGTACAGGATGAGCTGCCCGAAGGGGTCACCTTCGTCAGCGCCAGCCACAATGGCCATTATAACCCGGATACCCATGCGGTGACCTGGACCATGGACAGCCTGGAGAACAAAGTGGCGCCCGTGCAGCTCAGCGTGCTGGTCCGCCTGAAACGTGACCTGCAGGCCGGGCAGGTCCTCACAAACCACGCCGGCGTCGTCAGCCTGACCACCGAATTGTTCTGGGACAACAACCAGTCAAGCGCCCAGGTGGAAGTGGAAAGGCCGCTGGAGCTGTTCATCCCCGAAGGCTTCTCCCCCGACGGGGACGGCATCAACGACACCTTCGTGATCGGCGGGCTGTTCGACCTCTACCCGCAGAACAAGATCACGATCGTGGACCGCTGGGGCAGTTTCGTGTTCAGCACCGAGCCCTACCACGAGAACTGGTGGGACGGCAAGAACTACCGGGGCGAGGACATGCCCAGGGGCACCTACTACTATGTGCTTGAACTCGGGCCGGGCAATGAGCCCATCCGAGGGTTCATTTACCTGGCCCGTTAATGGGGGGTAACATCTATCCGATTTTTTCGTATATTTAATTTGGGTAAAAGCCGGCCGGCGACATCATGAAAAGACACGTGACATACGGCATCCTCCTGTTGCTGCTTTGCCTGCAGGCCACCGGCCTGCGGGCCCAGCGGCAGGTGATGTTCACGCACTACATGATGAACACGCCGGCCATCAACCCGGCCTATGCAGGGAGCCGCGAGGCCTTCACGGTGACGGCACTGAACCGCTCCCAGTGGACCCAGGTGTTCAAAAGGGCCCCGTTCACCAACAGCCTGAATTTCCACACCCCGGCCGAGCGCAGGGACCGCATCGGCATGGGCATGACCCTGCGCAATGAGCGGCTGGGACCCGAGCAGACCACCTCGGTGTTCGGGGACTTTTCCTATAACATCAACGCCACGCGCAAAAGCATCCTGGCCTTTGGCATCAAGGCCGGCATGGAGATGTACTATGCCAACCTGACCGACCTGATCATCGACGACCCGGCCGATCCCATGTTCGCCCAGGACATCCAGAGCTTCTGGCTGCCCAATTTCGGCTTCGGCATCCTGTTCCAGACAGAAACCTTCTATGCCGGATTTTCCATCCCCAAGTTGCTGGAGACCAACCCCTTCACCAACACCATCCATGCAGGGGCCAAGCCGGCCCTGCTCGACCGCAACTACTTCGTCCTCTCCGGGGCGGCCATCCGGCTGAATGTGGATATCGTATTCCTCCCCTCCACCTTCATCCGCTTCAACCGTTTCGGGGACTTCGAGATGGACCTGACGACCAATTTCCGCATCTTCAACAAATTCACCCTGGGGGCCATGTTCCGCCCGGGGGATTCGGTGGGTTTCCTCACCGGGATACAGATTACCGATTTGTGGACCCTGGGCTATGCCTTCGATATGGGGATCTACCCCAAGGCCGCAAGCTACCACAGCGGCAGCCACGAAATTGTTCTGCGCTACGACTTCATCTTCCTGAACTCCCACCGGGAACGGGCGGACCGGTTCTTTTAAAAAAAACCAAAAAGTGTTGTCTGTTTGAAAAATAATGCCGTACTTTGCACTCCTTAAAAAGCAAGCCGCGCCCCCGGGGCGCACAATCCACAGCGATATGTCACGTATTTGTCAGATCACCGGAAAAAGGCCCATCACAGGACACCATGTGTCCCACTCCAATATCAAGACCAACAGGTGGTTCTATCCCAACATCCAGGAAAAGAAGTTCTGGATTCCGGAAGAGAACCGCTGGGTCACCCTGAAAGTGTCTGCCAAGGGCCTGCGCATCATCAACAAGAAAGGCATCCAGGCCAGCATCAAAGAAGCCAGGGAGAAAGGCTATCTCAAATAAGCCGGTCGCTGCCGCACCAAAACATTTTGGATCGAAAAGCCGTTGTACCTGTATGTGCAGCGGCTTTTTTCATGGCCTCGCTTTTTATTGCTAACTTTGCCCGGAGGGCTGCAGGCCCATCCGACGAAAACCCTGAAAGCCACCGGTGCAGACACCCGGACCGCGGCTTTTGTGGCATGTGATTTGAGACAATACAGAAATATGTCCGGCAAGTCCGCATCTTCTTCCGCCCACCGCCAGCTGCCACTCGCTGCAGCGGTCATCGCCCTGGCAATCATGGCAGGATGGGCCTTTGCCCAGCAACCAACGGTCCGCAGTCCCCGGAACGTGATCCAGGTGTCGGGCATCGTGGTGACCGGGGACAGCCTGGCCCCCGTGCCCTATACCACCGTATGGGTGAAGAACACCCGCAGGGGAACCATCACCGATTATTACGGCTTCTTTTCCATCGCGGTCCACGAACGGGACACCCTGCGCTTCTCCGCCGTGGGTTTCAAGGAGTTCCAGTTCGTGGTGCCCGACACCCTCACCCAGAACCGGTATTCGGCCATCCAGGTGATGACCCGGGATACGGTCTACCTGGCCGAAACGCTCATCTATCCCTGGCCCACCCGGGAGCAGTTCCGCCATGCCTTCCTGCACACCGAGATCCCGGACGACGATTACGACCGGGCCATGCGCAACCTGGCCAGGGCGGACATGAAGGAGCGGCTAAGGCATTATCCCATGGACGGCAGCATGAACTTCAAGCACGTGATGAACCAGCAGGCCGAACGCCTGTATTATGCGGGGCAGGCGCCCCCCATGCGCATCTTCGACCCCCTGGCCTGGGGACAGTTCATTCAGGCCTGGCGGGAAGGCCGGTTCAAACGAAGCGACTAGAGCCGCAGGCCAACGCGGGGCAACCGGCGTACAATAATGTGTGCACGATTGCGGTTATATGAATGCTAGCAGGGACTCCGGAGCCACCGCTGCCACGCCCGAAGGGCACGGGTCCCTTTCACATGCCCGACTTATCCGAATCATGTCCCATAAAAAGATCCTGCCGCTCGTGTTCCTGTTGCTGCTGACCGGCCTGGCAGCGGCCCAGCCTTTTGCGCACATCGAAGGCATGGTTCGTGACCCGGAAGGGAATCCCCTGGAGTTTGTCAACCTGGCCGTGGAAGGCACCCCCACGGGAACCACCACCTCTGAGACGGGCTTTTTCCGCCTCCGGGTGCCCGCCCAGCAGGCGTTGCGCCTGGCCATCTCCTACCTGGGCTATGCCCCGGCCCATGTGTCTCTGATGCTGGAGCCCGGGGAGGTGAGGCGGGTGGATATCTTTCTCCGCCCTTCGGCCACCGACCTGCCCGACGTGGTGGTCACCGAAAGGCAGATCCTGTCGACCGACATCACCCGCATCGACCCCAAGCTGGTCTCCCGCCTGCCCGGCCCCTCGGCCGGGGTCGAGGGACTGGTCAAGACCCTCCCGGGGGTGTCGGCCACCACGGAACTGTCCAGCCAGTATTCGGTACGGGGCGGCAACTACGACGAGAACCTGGTCTACGTGAACGGGATCGAGATCTACCGCCCCTTCCTGGTCCGCAGCGGCCAGCAGGAGGGGCTGAGTTTTCTGAACTCCGACCTGATCTCCTCCATCAGCTTCTCGGCCGGGGGCTTCGACGCCCAATACGGCGACAAGATGGCATCTGTTTTGGACATCCGCTACAGGAAACCGGCGGACTTCGCCGGCTCCTTTTCCATGAGCCTGCTGGAAGGCTCCCTCCACCTGGAAGGACTTACCGGCAACGAAAAAATTTCTTACCTGCTGGGTTTCCGGCACAAATCCAACCAGTACCTGCTGGGAACCCTGGACGCCCAGGGCGATTACCGGCCTTCCTTTTCGGATTTCCAGGCCCTGCTGACCTACGAGCTGGGGCCCCGGGCCACCCTGAGCATGCTGGGCAACTACAGCCGCAACCGCTACCTGTTCCAGCCGGAGGTGCAGCGCACCCGCTTCGGGACCGTGGCCGATGTGCGCGAGCTCACCGTGTATTTCGACGGACAGGAAGTCGACCGCTTCATCACGGGACTGGGGGCCATGTCGCTGAATTGGCATCCGACGGAAAACCTGGAAATGGACTTTATCTCCACGGTGTTTCAGTCGGACGAGAACGAAAATTTCGACATCGTCGGACAGTATTGGCTGCAAAGGGTGGAGACGGATTTCTCGAAGGACGATTTCGGGCAGCCGGTGGGCGAAGCCATCGGGGTGGGCACTTTCCACAACCATGCCCGCAACTACCTCAACGCCATTGTATGGAACCTGGAACACAAGGGGCAGCTCCAGGGGGACAAGGGCCGGAGCCGCTGGGGCATGAAGTTCCAGAGGGAAGACATTTACGACCGCCTTACGGAGTGGACCATGATCGATTCTTCCGGCTATGCCGTGCCCCGGCATGGGGACCGCCTCCTGCTGCGGGACACCCTCCATGCGACCATCAGCATGCAGTCCTCCCGCCTCTCGGCCTTTGCCCAGCACACCTGGGAGCTGGAGGCCTCCCACGGGCGCTTCGCCCTGACGGCCGGGATCCGGGGCAACTACTGGGATTTTAACCGTCAGTTCCTGATCAGCCCGCGGGCCACCCTGCTGTACAAGCCACTGCTGGCCCCCCGCTGGGCCTTCCGTGCCTCGGCCGGGTTCTTCCACCAGCCGCCTTTCTACAGGGAGTTGCGTGACTTCCAGGGGCGGCTCAATCAAGACATCCGCGCCCAGGAGTCCATTCACTTCGTGCTGGGCTCGGAGTACAATTTCCTGGCCTGGGACCGCCCCTTCAAATATACGGCAGAGGCTTACTACAAGCACCTGAAACACCTCATCCCCTTCGAACTGGACAACGTCCGGATCCGTTATTACGCCGAAAACCTGGCCCAGGGCTATGCCACCGGCCTCGACATGAAGGTGCACGGGGAGTTCGTTCCCGGGGTGGAGTCCTGGGCCAGCCTGTCCGTGATGCAGACCCGGGAAAAGATCGAAGGGGCTTATTATTCCGGCCCCAACGGGGAACGAATCCCTGCCGGATACATCCCGCGGCCGACCGACCAGCGGCTTAACTTCAGCCTGTTTTTCCAGGATTTCCTGCCCAGGAACCCCAGCTACCAGGTGCAGCTGGGCTTCGTGTTCGGCACGGGCCTGCCGTTTGGGCCGCCGACCTACGAACGGCAACTAGACACCCTGCGCATGCCTTCCTACAAGCGGGTGGACATCGGCTTCTCCAAGGAACTCATCGGGGACGGCGCCTCCTTTTCGGACGGCAATCCCCTGCGCCATTTCCGGTCGCTCTGGCTGACGGCGGAAATTTTCAACCTGCTGGAAATCAACAACACCATATCCTACCTTTGGATCCGTGACGTGGAGAACCGCCTTTTTGCGGTCCCAAACTACCTGACACGCCGGCTGATCAACATCAAGCTGGTGGCACAGTTTTGACCTCCCCCTGCCTTTTTGTCACATGACCCGGACAGGCGGGTGCCATATTTGCCCGGAAACAGCCGGATTCCTGCCTTGGCACAATCATTGAAACATCCTCTGCAAAACAAAGGCGCTCCGGCATCTGCGGCGCGGGTGCGCCCGAAAACAATGTCTTGCATTTACTGACGGATAAAAACGATACAAGCAATGGGTAAAATTATTGGAATTGACTTAGGAACGACAAACTCTTGTGTGGCCGTGATGGAAGGAAACGAGCCGGTGGTGATTCCCAACAGTGAAGGGAGGCGGACCACCCCGTCCATCGTCGCCTTTACCGAGAACGGGGAGCGCAAGGTGGGTGACCCGGCCAAACGACAGGCCATCATCAACCCCACCAAGACAATCTACTCGATCAAGCGGCTGATGGGCGAAACCTATGACACTTCCGTCAAGGAAAGGGAAAGGGTTTCCTACCCCATCGAAAAAGGGGACAACAACATCCCCCGCGTGAAGATCGATGACCGGCATTACACCCCCCAGGAAATCTCGGCCATGGTGCTGCAGAAGATGAAGAAAACGGCCGAGGATTACCTGGGACAGGAAGTGCAGGAAGCGGTGATCACCGTACCGGCCTATTTCAACGACAGCCAGAGGCAGGCCACCAAGGAAGCCGGGGAGATCGCGGGACTGAAGGTGCGGCGCATCATCAATGAGCCCACGGCGGCCTCGCTGGCTTACGGCCTGGACAAAAAAGACAAGGATGTCCGCATCGCCGTCTTCGACCTGGGCGGGGGGACCTTCGACATATCCATCCTGGAGTTGGGCGACGGGGTCTTCGAGGTGAAGTCCACCCATGGCGACACCCACCTGGGAGGGGACGATTTCGACGATGTGATCATCAACTGGCTGGCCGGTGAGTTCAAAAAGGACGAAGGGATCGACCTGAAGAAGGACCCCATGGCCCTGCAGCGGCTCAAGGAAGCCGCAGAAAAGGCCAAGATCGAACTGTCCAGCTCCACCAGCACGGAGATCAACCTCCCCTACATCATGCCCGTGGACGGCATTCCCAAGCACCTGGTCAGGACCCTCAGCCGCAGCCAGTTCGAACAATTGAGCGACAAGCTGATCCAGGCCACCCTGGAGCCCTGCAAGAAGGCGCTCAGTGACGCCAAACTGAAACCCTCCGATATCGACGAGGTGATCCTGGTGGGCGGTTCCACCCGCATCCCCGCCATTCAGGAGCTGGTGGAAAAATTCTTCGGCAGGAAACCCTCCAAGGGAGTGAACCCCGACGAGGTCGTGGCCATCGGCGCCGCCATCCAGGGCGCCGTGCTGACCGGTGAGATCAAAGACGTGCTGCTGCTGGACGTCACCCCGCTGTCGCTGGGCATTGAGACCCTGGGCGGTGTGATGACCAGGCTGATCGAGGCCAATGCCACCATCCCGACCAAGAAAATGGAGACCTTCTCCACCGCGGCAGACAACCAGACTTCCGTGGAGATCCATATCCTCCAGGGCGAACGGCCCATGGCCAAAGACAACCGCACCATCGGGCGGTTCCATCTCGATGGACTGCCGCCCGCACCCAGGGGCATGCCCCAGATCGAGGTGGCCTTCGACATCGACGCCAACGGCATCCTGCATGTGTCGGCCAAGGACAAGGCCACCGGCAAATCGCAACAGGTGCGCATCGAAGCATCCTCGGGCCTGAATGAGGAAGAAATCAAGAAGATGAAGGCCGAAGCCGAAGCGAACGCCGAAAAGGACCGCAAGCTCAAGGAGGAGATTGAAAAAATCAATGCCGCCGACAGCCTCATCTTCCAGACCGAAAAACAGATCAAGGAGTTCGGCGACAAACTGCCGGCCGACAAGAAAGGGCCCATTGAAAAGGCCCTGGCCGACCTGAAGGAGGCCCACAAGAACAAGGACCTCGGGGCCATAGAGACCGCCATGGCCGGCCTCAATGCGGCCTGGCAGGCTGCCAGCGCTGAGATGTATCAGGCATCACAGGCGGCCGGTGCTCCGTCCGACGGACAGGAGGGCGGCAAGGACGGTGGCCAGCCCGGAAAAGACGGGAAAGGCGGGAAGAATGACGGGGATGTGACCGATGTGGATTTTGAAGAAGTGAAGTAAGGACCATTCGTCCGGCATCCCATCACAGAATCAGACAAGGGCCTTTGCTTCGGCAAGGGCCTTGTCGTAATCGGGATGTTCACCCACTTCACGGACCAGTTCCACATACCGGACCACATCCAGCTGGTCCACGATGACGATCCCCCTGGCCAGCAATCTGAACTCTTCAATGAGGAATCCGTATTTGATGCCAAAGTCCGTCAGTTTGTGATCGGACACGACCTCGATCCGGTCAATGTCCTCAGCCGCACAAAACCGCTTCAGGGCAAAAGGCAGGTCGCACGTGATGGAGATCACCTTTATGCCCTCCAACAGGGAGGCTTCCAGGTTGAACCGCCTGGCCTGCTCGGCACATATGTCGGTATCGATGCTGGGGGCGGAAGAAAGGATGCGGACCTTGCCCGCGTAGTCACTCAGCTGAAGGACGGACATGTCTTTTCTGACCGCCATGAAGTTTTTGGCATTGGCCCCTGGTTTGACCAGCTTGCCGACCAGGGTCACGGGCTTGCCGCCCAGGGTAACCAAATTGGTATTGCGCTTCATTCAAACAGATGGTTTAATCGTTAGGATCCGGGACAGGGGAAGCCGGTGCGTCATGGGCACACATTCCCCGCCCGGAAGCAGGGATTGCCCTGCTTGTTTCAAAAAAAACAAGATTTGGGGGAGAATGTTTAGTGCTCCGGGGAATTTAAACGCCCCCGGCCCGGACTACTTCCTGTCGAAAAACGGGTTCTTGGAGGAGGCGCTGAGGGGCACCCCGTAGATCACGCGGACATCTTCACCCAGAATGCCGAGTTTTCTGGCGGCATAGCCCAGGGTGTACATGATGCGGTTGTCCACCCGGTGGTCCATGGCCACGGCGACGGCCGAACCGAGTGCAATGCCCAGGTCGCCCGTATTGAAGGAGCAGGGCACCTCCGGATATTCATTTTTGTGTGCGCAATCTCGGAAACCGCAAAAGCCACAGACGGCCAGTCCCAGGGCCTTCACCGAGGTTCCCAGAAGCACCACCACGTCGGCAGACTCGCCCACGTTGCGGGCATCACGCAGGAAGATCTTGTTGTTTTCAGCCTCCCCGATTTCGTGCATGCAGCGGGCGAGATCCTGGATGTCCCGGCCTGTCAGGATGGCGGTTTCCAAAGTGCTCAGGCCTCTTGCCTTGGGAGCGGTGCGGGCGGCCACCACCATTTTTTTTGCCACCTCCAGAAGGGTTTCGGGGATCAGCTCGTTCTCTTTGATCAATGCCATTCTCAGTCTGTTTGCGGAGGAAGATGTATTTGTGTATGAAAATATGTTTGCAGAAGAAGGGGCGGCGGCCCCTTCCGCCGGGTGAATCCTTTGCCGGGATCAGGATGGATCCGTGAATTTTGAGATGCTTTCAATGAAAGCCAGGGGAACGACCTGGCGCTCGCTGCCCGCCTCCTTGTTTGCCACGATCAACTCGACCATGGACTTTCCCTGCTGTTTCTTATGCCTGGGATCCAGGTCGCTTCGATGCAACACCATCACCACATCGGAAGGCTCCCAGAGGTAGGCAGGCAGGTCCTCACGGAGGTTGTCGGAAGCACTCCCAAAGCCGGAGGGAACGCCCTGAAACTGGGAAAACAGCAGAAACGGAATATCCAGTTCGCGTGCCGTCTTCTTGATCAGGTACATGATGTCGAGCAGTTGCTCCCCGCGTGTCCTGTCGTGGGCGGGACCAATGGTCAGCAGCTCCACATAGTCCACGATGACCAGGTCCACCTGCTGCTGTTGCTTTAACTGCCGGCACTTACGGACCAGTTCCATGACCGGAAGGTAGGGCGTATCGTCGATGAAGATCTTTGCCCTGGCAATGCTGTTAACCAGTGACCGCATGTGGTCTTTTTCGCTGGCCTTTAACCGGCCGTTCTTCAGCTGATCCACCGACATCCCGGTCTCGGTTTCAATCAGACGGGTGGTCATTTTACGACTGGATCGTTCGGAGGAAAAAACAGCCACGGAGTATTGGTTCCTGACGGCAAGGTTGTTGGCCACCGACAATAAAAAAGCGGTCTTGCCCATGCCTGGCCGAACCGCAACGGTCGTCAACTGTCCTTTTTGAAATCCGCCTGTCACCTTGTCGAGGTCCCGGAAGCCGGAGGGGGTTCCCGGCAGGGAAGGTGTTTGTCCGATGTGTGTTTTCAGTGTTTCGTTTACCAGCTCGCGGATGCTGGTAAACGAAAACACCTCTGTCTGCTCTGTGACTTCTAAGGTGTTTTGTTCCATGATGGTGCGTTTTGATGGGAAGGAAAAACCCTTGGGGACCCGAATGATCCTCCTTCCAAATATAACAAAAAAAGTCCCTGTCGCTTGTTAAAAAATATTATAATACGCAGCGTGGAATGGCCCTGAATGGCAGGTCCAGTTCGTCCATCAGTTCCTTCCAGGCAAGCAGGACATCCTCCATGTCCCGGCTGTAATAAAAGGCAATGTCTACGGGATGTCCCATACTGCGGTATTCCCGGACCTTCTCCATGATCTGAAAAAGGTATTTGGTGGAGCTTGTGTTGAAATAGTCGACCTCCAGGATCACCTCCAGGGGCCTGGTCTCCAAATCAACAAATACCCCGATCCAGTCCAGCAGGGGCATAAAAAACTCCAGGGCATTCTCAGGATAAGAATGGCCGTAAAAACGGAACCGTCCCCTTTCCTGGTCCAACTCGACCCCGAGGCTCGCTTTTCCGGGAGGCCTGTACAGGGGCGAAAGATGCAATCCGCTCTGACGATTCATAGGGTCCTAGATTCTGATCAACAGCCGTTGCCGGTTGTGCACCGAAGGTGCCCGCCCACTCCGGCCGGGCCAAGCCGGGGCGGAATGCAAGTTAGTTTATTTTCCAGGGAAAAACAACTGAACATATCAGTGGCTTTTCTGTTGAACATTCGAATATTGAATTTTAAACAGATTCGGCATTTTCATTATTTTTGTGCCGCACACCAACCAGGGGAGAACCCTCTTCGCCATGACTGCCAGATACTCCATCAATGACCTTGAAAAAATCACGGGAATCAAGGCCCATACCATCCGCATATGGGAAAAACGTTACAAGGTGGTCACGCCCGAACGGACAAAAACAAACATCCGTTATTACCTGGACAGGGACCTCAAAAGACTGCTGAATATCAGCACCCTGAACAAGCACGGAATCAAAATATCCCACATTGTCCGAATGCCCGAAGAGGAGATCAGGGAAAAAGTGGTCGAGATCAACAGCGATGTCCACGACCATGAAAGCCAGATCAACAGCCTGGTGGTGGCCATGATCGAATTCAATGAAATAGCCTTCGAGAGGGTCCTGACCGATGCCATCCGGAAAATCGGCTTTGAAACAACCGTCACACATATTATATACCCCTTCCTGGAAAAAATCGGGGTACTCTGGCAGATCGGCACCATCAACCCGGCACAGGAACATTTTATTGTCGGATTGATCCGCGCCAGGCTGATCGTGGCCATTGACGGGAAGGGAACAGTGGACAAAGGCAGGGGAAAGACCTTCCTGTTATACCTGCCTGAAGGGGAACTGCACGAAATGGGGCTGCTTTTTTACCAGTTCCTGCTGAAAAGCGCCGGCCACCAGGTCATATATCTCGGCCAGTCACTGCCCTACCGGGACATGCTCAGTGTGACCAGGATCCGCCCCGTGGATTATGTGTTTACGTACTTCATTGCCGCACTCAAACCCGATGAGATCAGCAGCTACCTGAAGGACATGGCCCGCGACCTGGATGTAAAGAAGATTTTCATCGCCGGCCTGCAGATCAGCGACCCGTCCATTCCAATCCCCGAAAAGGTGATCCCCATTCAAAACGCGGATGCCTTCAGGGACCTCCTCCCCTCGCTCTGACATCCCGGCGCGCAGGCCAGGCAGGCCCTGCGCCACAGGGTGCAACCACCCCCCTCCCATCACAGGACATCCTCCCCGGAACCAGGGGATTCCCTTCATGAAACCGCCCCGCTGCAGGGAGTCCCCCTTTGCCGGGCGGACAGATCCTTTTCTAATTTTATATTCGTTTAATCGATGTTTCTATTCTATTTGCAATATTTTTAATATTTTCTGTCTATTTTAACAAATTTATATAGTCACAGACTTTTATATGTAAGAGGGAATGACTAATTTTATCATACGAACAACATCAAAATGTCAATCAGTCTCAGATATTGCAAAACTTGCTATGTTAAAAAATTAAAAATTGCTTGCGCGGAAAGAATTTTTGTTTAACTTTGAATAAGTTTTTTTAAACAAACCAAACCCCCCCTCGTCATGACAGCAGTAGAATTCAACTATAAGCTCCTCGGTTTGCAGAAAAACCTGAAGTACTTTGCCTACACGCTGACTTCCAACTATGAGGATGCGCAGGACCTGGTACAGGAGACCTTCCTGAAGGCTTTGACCAACCGCGACAAGTTCACCGCCAATACCAACCTGAAGGCATGGACTTTCACGATCATGAAGAACACCTTCATCAACAACTACCGGCAGAACGTGCGCAACAACACCATCCTGGACAAGACCGACGATCTGTACTATCTGAACCTTTCCAAGGAAAGCAGCATCGGACTGCCCGATTCGGCCCTGTCCGAGAAGGAGATCCAGCGGGAGATCTCAAACATTGATGAGGACCAGCGCAGGCCATTTGAGATGTACAACCAGGGTTTTAAGTACAAGGAAATTGCCGAAGAACTCAATCTCTCGATCGGCACCGTCAAAAGCCGCATCTTCTTCACCCGCAAGAAGCTGATGGACGCCCTGGGAAAATAGGCAGCCGTCCAACCAACCCCTATATATTCTCCCTTTTTTTGACCCCCCGGGCCTTTGTCCGGGGGGTCTCTCTTTTTATCCGGCCGGATTATTCGTAAATTTGCCTGTTTCACTCATCAACGGGGGAATTCCATGCGCGTTTTCAAATTCGGGGGAGCTTCTGTCAGGGATGCCGACGCCGTCCGCAACGTGGCCAGGATCATCAGGGAGCACGGGGGCGGACCCCTGGTGGTTGTCCTGAGCGCCATGGCCAAGACCACCAATGCCCTGGAAAAACTCTGCGCCTTGTTCATGGAGGGAAAAACCGGCGAGATGCAGGAAGTTTTCCAGCGAATCAGGGACTTTCATTTCGGGATCGCCCGGGAATTGTTTCCATCCGGAAAGCATCCCGTGATCGATGCGCTGGAGCAGAGCTTCTACCATCTGTATTACTACATCCGGGAGGAGCCCGGCACCAACTACAACTATGAATACGACAGGATCGTGTCCACCGGGGAGCTGGTATCCACCCAGATTGTCAGCGCCTACCTGAATGAAACCGGGGTGGCAAACCAGTTGTTCCCGGCCCAGAAACTCATCATCACCGATGCCCACTTCCGGGACGCCCACGTGGACTGGATCATCAGTCCCAGGATGATCCAGACCAAGCTGCTCCCCTACCTCAAACCGGCGCCCGGCTCCACCAAGCCATCGACCATCCTGACCCAGGGTTTCATCGGAGGCACCCCGCAGGGCTTCACCACGACCCTCGGGCGGGAAGGATCCGACTACACGGCGGCCATCCTCGCCTATTCCCTGTCGGCGGAAGAAGTGGTCATCTGGAAGGACGTGCCCGGATTGCTGAACGCCGACCCCAAACTCATGGGCAACACCCTGCTGCTGCCCAACATCAGCTACCAGGAGGCCATCGAGTTATCCTATTACGGGGCCACGGTCATCCACCCCAAGACGTTGAAGCCACTCCTGAGCAAGAACATCCCCCTGAGGGTCAAGTCCTTTACCGAGCCGGACGCCCCCGGGAGCCTGATCAACCAGCATACCGGCCAGGACAGTCTGGTGCCTTCCTACATTTTCAAGTTCAGCCAGGTGCTGGTGTCCATTTTTCCGAGGGATTTCAGCTTCATTGCAGAGCACAACCTGTCCCGGATCTTTGCCGACTTCGCCCAGCACGGGGTCAAGATCAACCTCATGCAGAACTCGGCCCTCAGCTTTTCGGTCTGTTTCGACCACGACCGTGTCAAAACACCCGCCCTGCTGAAGGACCTGAAAAAGAACTTCCACGTGAAATACAACACCAACCTCGAACTGATCACCATCCGGCATTATGAGAAAGCCGGAACCGGTCACCTGATAGGCGGCAAGGAAGTGCTGCTGGAACAAAAGAGCCGGACCACCCTCCAAATGGTCGTCAAACCTTCCTGAACCCTTCCTGGAAATAGGCCCCGGGGCCCTTTAATTTATCGTCGGATGCTTTCCTCAAAACGGCGCAGGAACGCCCTGTTGGCGTGCTGGCAGGAGGCCCCCACCTTGTCGGTGGTGAATTCGGTGTAATAATGGGGGTTCAGTCCCTGGCTGGCGGAATACATCACGGGAATCGCCAGGATGGTTCCGGCAACGGGGTTGTTGGAACGGTCAAACTTCCCCGCATTGGGCGGGTGGTTGCGGATGAACCAGGAGCACACCTCGAACTCCCGGTAGATGCTTCCCCAGGTGTCCCCGCTCCTCACCGGGTACTCCCTGTCTGCTGGCAGGGCCGGGGGCGATGCGCCCGCCTCCCTTGCGGCAGGTGGTTCGGGTTCCTGCCCGGAGGGAGGTTCCCCTGAAAGGGCTTCCTGCGGGGGCATTCCGGCAGCAGAAAGGCTGTCTTCCGTCGCCAGGGTGTCGGCCGGAGACTCCACCAGCTCGATGTTCCTGGCCGGACGGGGATTGAAAAAGAACATATCGTAAACCATGTACACCACAAAAACCGCGGCGATGATGACCAGGGCCTTCCACAACAGGGACCGCATCCCGAGGGGTCCCGGGCCCGACGGCCCTTTTTCCTCCTTTCCGGTGGGCCTGGCCGCTGCAGGGGCCTCCCCGGGCAGGAAGGACCGCGTGTCCTGACCCAGGTTGTAAAAACCCACGAGCAGGACCGCAGCGGGTCCTTCTTCCTCCTCCCTGCCCGATTTGATGACCAGCCGCTGTGCCTTGGTATGGGTGGGCATATTGTCGGACAGCACCTTCCGGATGTGTTTCTCATCAGGGTCCAGGCAGTAATCGCCCGACCCCAGGATCAGCAGGTCCCCGTCAGCCGGCTCCAGGGGTTGCTTGCAGGTGCCGGGATTCAGGAACTGCTCCGCGCCGAGGAATGCCATCTCCCAGGGCCTGCCGGTGTCGTCATCCGGGCGGTCACGGAACACATCCCAGCTCAGGGGGACCAGTTTCCTGCCTGTAAAAAGCTGCAGGCAGACCTGCCCGGCCCAGGCATAATACACTTTACGGTCCCTGAATAAGGCACACAGGCAACTCAGTTCCCCCGGCCGGTTGTCGGGGTTTTTCCGCCCCAGGGTATGCAGGTAACCATTCACGTAGACAAGGGCATTGCGGACAGCCTCTGCCGGATCCGCCTCGTCTTCAATTTCCAGGTAATACTTCAGGCGCTCCAGCACGATGTCACTGAGGCGGCCTTCCGCCGAATCGTTCCGGTCATTTCCCACCACCGCAAAGGCATGTCCGTTTGGGGTGTCGAAAGCACCAAAGGCCTGGAAGTTGTTTCCGTCCAAATCCTTTCCCCCGGAAAAACCGGCAAACTCGAAATTTTTGTGTTTCCTGGTTGCCATACTCCCCGCTTCATTTAAGATTATAAAATACCCGACAGGCCCGGGCCGTCGTGAATTTCGAATGCCTCCCGCCCGTTTCACCCATAAAAATACGCATAATCCTTCAGAATGAGTCCCCTTCAAGTCCGTGGAGGCACCTGGCGTGTCAGGGTGACGAAGCCGGGCACGCCCAGGGCCTCCGCCCGGAGGGAACCCATCCCTTCCGGCAGTGCGTCCCAGTCGGGCTGCATGATTTTCAAGGCGTTACGCAATGTTTTCCGGCGCTGGTTGAAGGCAGTCTTCACCACCCTGACAAACAGGTCTTCATCGCAACCAAGCGAAATATCCTCCTTCCTGCGCAGCCTCAGCACGGCCGACTGGACTTTGGGCGGGGGCTCAAACACGGTGTGGCTCACCGTGAAAAGCAGCTCCACCCGGTAATAGGCCTGCATGAGCACGCTCAGGATCCCGTAGGTCTTGTTTCCGGGACCGCTGGCAATGCGCTCGGCCACTTCTTTCTGGAACATGCCGACCACTTCGGGAACCTGCTGCCGGTGCTGAAGGACCTTGAACAGGATCTGGGATGATATGTGGTAGGGAAAGTTCCCTGCCACGGCAAAGGGTTCCTTGCCGATCCATGCTCCCACATCCAGCCTCAGAAAGTCCGCCTCGACCACCCGGGGCGCCCAGTCGGGGAAGTGCCGGTGCAGGTAAGCAATGGATTCCCGGTCCACCTCGATGCCCATCCACCGGAAGCCGGGGCGGTCCACCAGGTGGCGCGACAAGGCGCCGGTTCCCGGCCCCACCTCCAGCACCAGCCCATACCCCTGGTGGCCCGTCAGGCTGTCGGCAACCCTCCGGGCCACGCCGTCATCCTTCAGGAAATGCTGGCCCAGATATTTCTTTGCATGTACTCGTGATGGAAGCATCGTAAAACAGGCTTAATTGACCAGGTCCCCCCGCAGGGCCCGGAAACGGTTCCTGGCTGTGGCCGTGTGCAGGCTGCCCGGATGGTGAAGCATCAACTGCTGGTATAATCCCATGGCCCGCTCCTTGTCCCCGAAGACCTGCTCGTGCAGGCCGGCCCGCCTGAACAGGGCGTCGCCGGCCAGCAGGCCATCAGGATATCGTTCCACCACGATGGCCAACAAACTGTCGGCATCGGCATAGCGGCCCTGTTTGATGCGGATATCTGCCTGGGTAACCAGTAGGTCATCCATAATGGCATGCTGCGGAAACCGTTCTGAAATGGAGTCGAGCGTCAGGATGGCCTCCTCCAGGCGGTTCATGAACAAAAGGCTTTCGGCCCGGGCAAACCGGATGAGGGGTTCGGTATCCCCGTCGAAACCAATATTGTCCTGAATGCGCAGGGACAACTCCATGGCATCGTTGGCAATCAGCCGGGAGGTGGCGGCCTTCAGCACGTCCAGCTGGGCCCTGGCCCAGTCGAATTCCCCGATGAAGTAGGACAGGCGGGCATTCTTAAAGCGGGCTTCATGCCCCAGGGGGTTGTCCCGGTATTGTTTGTCGACCTGGGCGTACAGCAGGGTCGCCTCCCACACATCCCCCGTCATCAGAAGGATGTCGGCCAGTTCGATGCGGCATTCGGCCTTGATGCGCAGGGCCACCTGCGGCATGTCGATGATGGCCTGAAGCAAGCCTGTGGCATTTTCCACCTTGCCCAGGTAAAAGGCCTGCAACCTGGCCAGGTTGCGCACCAGGCTGACGGTGCCAGGATGGACCCCCAACTGCTCCAGTGCTTCCAGGTAGTCCCCCTCCACCTGCAGCAATTCCTCCCGTCGGTATTCGTAAGCCGAGGTAATGGCCAGGAAGCGGACATCCAGGTGCCCGACCAGGGCATCCATATAATGGCTGCCCTCCTCCCCCTGCTCCAGGATGTACTGGTAGGCCTGGGCGGCGACACCGTACTGCTGGTTGGTGGTGCTGAGGCGGGCCACCTCCAGGACCAGCTCCCCCTCCTGGCGGAAACGGCGGTCCAACGCCCTTGCCTGCATCAGCGCCAGTCGGAAATCTTTTTGCTGGATGGACAGCCACAGCAGCATCTCCGCGTAAAGGGTTGCATTGGGATGCCGCTGGGTGCGTGCAAGCAGCACGTCCCTGAGGGCCTCGTTCCTTGAAAAATCAGGATCATTCGCGATGGCATCCTGCAGGATGCCGCGCACCCTTTCCATCTCAGACAGGTTTTCCTCAAGGAAGCCGATGTATTCCTCCATCATGGCACGGTGGTTGCCTTTTTTCTCGTACAGGGGGGCGATCCGGAGGTTGAAAGGGTGTGCGCTTCCCAGAAGCCGTCTGCCCTGCAACAAAGCCTCCAGGGCCCGGTCCGTCATTCCCCGCATTTCGAAGGCGGCCGCCAGGTCAATCACCGGCTGGGGCCTGGCGGGCAGATCCTGTATCAACTGGTCGAACTGCCGCCGGGCCTGGCGGTCGTTGCCTGCACGTCCGAACACCATGCCCAGGTCCACCTCATAGCGCAACTGTCCCGGAAACTGCCGCAACTGGTTTCGCACCAGGCGTTCGGCCTGGCGGTATTCCTCCAGGGCAAGCAGGCTTTCCAGGTAAGGGGAATAAATGGCCGGGGAGGGATCCTTTTCGTAAAGCTCTCCATACAGGATGGCGGCCTTGTCGAACTCCCCATTGCGGAAATACTGGGCGGCCAACTGTTCCTCCCCGGGCTGTGGATCAGCCGGCCGGGTCAGGCCGGGAATATCCAGCCGTTGGATCCCGGGAGTCTGTGCCGCCGGTACCAGGGGCACCAGGGCAAGAAAAAACAGAAGGCATGTTCTCGGGCTCAGCATGATCCGTTGTGGTTTGGCGGTCATCGCATTCCCCATTTAGCGGCAGGGCGCATCCCGGGGGTTTCCAAACATAGAACGCCCGCAGCGATCAAATGTTTTCCGGCAGGCCTATGCGGGGGCGGCAATCAAATCAAACCCGGTATAGGGACGCAGGGCAGCGGGAATCCCGATGCCGTCTGGGCCCTGGTTGTTCTCCAGCAGGGCGGCAACGATGCGCGGCAGGGCCAGGGCGCTTCCGTTCAACGTATGGGCCAGGGTGTTCTTTCCATCCTGCCCCCGGTAGCGAAGCTTCATGCGGTTCGACTGGAAGGTCTCGAAGTTGGAGATGGAGCTGACCTCCAGCCAGCGCTGCTGGGCGGCGGACCACACCTCCATATCGTATGTCAGGGCGGAGGCAAAGCTCATGTCGCCCCCGCACAGCCTGACCACCCGGAAGGGCAGTTCCAGTTTGCGCAGCAACCCTTCCACATGGGCCACCATCTCCTCGAGTGTCTGATAGCTGGATTCGGGACGGGCCACCTGGACAATCTCCACCTTGTCGAACTGGTGCAGGCGGTTCAGTCCCCTGACATCCTTACCGTAAGATCCGGCCTCCCGCCGGAAGCAGGAAGAGTAGGCCACGCACCTGACCGGCAGCTCGGCCTCATCCAGGATGACATCCCGAAACAGGTTGGTGACAGGCACTTCGGCCGTGGGGATCAGAAACAGCCCGTCCCCGGGGACATGGTACATCTGGGCATCCTTGTCGGGCAGCTGACCGGTCCCGAAGGCAGAGTCCTCATTCACCAGCAGGGGGGGCTGGTATTCGGTATACCCTGCCTGCACGGCCTCGTCCAGGAAAAACGCGATCAGGGCCCGCTGCAAACGGGCGCCCCGGCCCTTGTAAACCGGGAATCCGGCGCCGGTGATCTTGTTGCCCAGTTCGAAATCGACCAGGTCGTACAATCTTGCAAGGTCCCAGTGGGCCATGGCTCCTTCGGGAAGGACGGGGGGGGTCCCCTCCTCCTTCACCACGATATTGTCCTCAGGGGAGCTCCCGGCAGGAACGGAGGCATGGGGAATATTGGGAAGCTGGATGAGCAGTTCGTTCTGTCCGGATGTCAGTCCCTCCAACCGGTCCTGCAGCTTCCGGGCCTCCTGCTTGAGGGCCGCGGTACGCTCCTTCAGTTCCTCGGCTTCCATGGAACGGCCCGTTTTCATCATCTCCCCGATCTGACGGGCATACCCCTTGCTCTCGGCCAGGATGTCCTCCAGCTTCTTCATCGTCTTGCGGCGGGACTCATCCACACAGCCCAGGTGCTTTACAATGTCTCCGGCCTCGAAATTTTTGATTTTCAGCCGCTCGACCACTTCCGGGCCATGGGCTCGTATCGTGTTTATTTCTATCATTGAATGCGAAATTCAGTATCCAGGTTTGAAATGCAACACAAATGTAGCACAAAATCGGGGCACCACCCAAAACAAAAAATCCTGCCACGGCAGGATTTTTCTATGCGTATCAACGGTTGCCGGCCTTACTCCGCAACGGGGACCACCGAGACAAAGGATTTGTTGTCGGCTTTCCTCTTGAAGACCACCTTGCCATCGGTCAGGGCATACAGGGTATGGTCCTTGCCCATACCCACATTGACATCCGGATTGTGTGTGGTGCCTCGCTGCCTGACAATGATGCTGCCTGCGGTGGCCAGCTGGCCGCCGAATATTTTTACGCCGAGACGCTTGCTGTGCGATTCGCGTCCGTTCCTTGAGCTACCAACTCCTTTCTTGTGTGCCATGGTTCTTTAAATTTTTGGTTGGTTCAACAATTCAGGCCGTGATCTCTTCGATCTGGATCTGTGTCAGGGGCTGCCGGTGACCATTCAGCTTCTGATAGCCTTTCCTTCTTTTCTTCTTGAAGACAAGCACCTTGTCGGCCTTTACGTTGGCCAGCACCTTGGCTTTGACCCTGGCGCCTTCCACCAGGGGCTGTCCGACCCGGATGTTTTCCCCGTCGGCCAGCAGGAGGACCCTTTCAATGTCGAAGTCACTTCCTTCCGCTTCTTCCATCAGGTTCACAAAGAGCTTCTGGTCCTTCTGCACCTTGAATTGCTGACCGCCGATTTCAACGATTGCGTACATTTTATTTCGCTGGGTTAAAATGATTTACTCAGATATTGGGGTGCAAAGATAAGCAAAAATTAATTAGGAACAAGGACTTGTGTTTGAAAATTCGGAAAATAGTTGGCTGTTGGCTGTTTGCTAATGGCTAATAGCTAATAGCTAATAGCTAACGGCCTACGGCACGGGTGAGGGTGGTACGGCGCGGCGGGCGGGGCGGTTCGCCAGGTACACACCGATCAGGATGAGGACAATCCACAACAGGTAACCTGCCGTAAAGCCTTCCCCGTCTGCAATGCCCCATCCGATGGACACGATGGGCATCATATAGGTAACACTGGAGGCGAAGAGGGCGGAAGTGCGGCGGATCAGCCAGTTGTGCACGACAAGGGAGAGGGCGGTGCCCACCACGGCCAGTATGGCGATGTAGCCCAGGCTCACCCGGCTGGCCGGGTCGACGGTCAGTTTGGCAAGCACGTCCGTCCCGGCAAAGACGTAGACGGCAGCCGGGATTCCTATGAACAGGAACACCACCGAGGTGATCGTCAGGGCATCGAAACCGCTCAGATAGCGTTTGATGGTGTTCATGTTGAACGCATAGCATACCGCCCCGGCCACGGCATACAGTCCATAGAGGATCCCATTGCCCAGACGGGGATCGTTCACGGCGGTCAGCAGCCCGACCGCCCCGGCCAGTCCGACGACCACCCCCACCACGTTCTGCCACCTGGTTTTGCTGCCGAAGAAGGCCAGCCCGGCAATCAGGGTGAACAGGGGCGTCAGGGAGTTCAGGACCCCGGCCATGTAACTGTCGATAACCGTCTGGGCCTTGGCGAAAAGGAAAGGGGGCAGTCCGCTGCCCAGGATGCCGGCCAACAGAAACCAGGGGTATTTGTTGCGCGGTACCCTGCCGAGGCGCCTGACCACAAACGGGACCAGCACCAAAAAGGAAATGGTGATGCGCAGGGCACCCACCTCCATGGCGTTGAACGAGACAAGCCCCTTCTTGATCAGGATGAAGGAGCTGCCCCAGATCATGACCAGCAGCATCAGTGCCAGCCAGTCGGTCAAAACGGGTTTGTTGTCGCCGCTCATGGGTTCGGGGGACTGATTCACCGGCGGATACGGGTTGCCGGGGGGATTTCTTTATAAAAAGGTGCGTGGTGGCCGGGGCCTGCCGCAGCACGGCGGGGCAAAGGTAGAAATATTTGATTGAAATCAGAGGGCCCGCGTAACCCCAATCCTCCGGGTAACGTATAAATTGTAAAACACATTAAAACACACAACAAAGCAAGGAGAAACACTGAAGATATGAAAAAATACTTTCTGATCCTAGCCCTGTTCCTGGTGGCATCCGGGTGCGAAAAAGTCAACCTGGAAGGACCGGATACCCTGCCCGCGCCCGGTCTCGGACGCCAGAAAGCGGAGATCCCGGAGGTATCCACCCCGTTTACCGCTTCCTTCCGGACCAGCGGGGAGCCCACCTTCATCGCAGAAGGACTTGCCCTGGTCCTTGGCGGCTCCATCTCGGGCCAGGCCACCCATGTGGGGCTTCTGCAGGAAGGCAGCACCTGGGATTACTATTTTCCGGTTGAATCAGGGGGCTACGTCAAATTATCAGATTTGCTCACCACCCTGGATTATGAAGAGATCCCGGCCCTGCTGTCTGTCCTGGAACAGGAGACCATCCAACTGCCCCTGGGCGGCACCATCCATTCGGCCAACGGGGATTACTACACCTATTTCGGCTTCGTGGAGGTGGTCCGGGATACCGGGCTGCTCACGGGCATCATGAACTTCACGGGCGGCACCGGCCGGTTTGAGGGCGTCACGGGGGCCATCACCCTGAACGGCTGGGCCGACATCGCACTGGGCGAGGCCGCCTTCCGCGGGGTAGGCACCATCATTTTCCCGAAAAGATAGGGGGAGGTTTGCCAAATATCCTCAGGGATGTGGCACCTCGGGGCCCGGCCGCCTGGCCGGGTCCCATTTTTTTATCCCTCCCGGATCAGCCCGGATAGTAGATCCCGGCCCCGGGTCCCAGGGGCAGGTTCAGTACCACCCAGACGATGAGCAGCATCGACCAGAGCAAGAAGAACACCACCGTATAGGGCAGCATGGTCGAGATCAGGGTGCCGATGCCGGCCTTCTTGTCGTATTTCTCAAAATACACGATGATCAGGGCGAAAAAGCTCATCATCGGCGAGATGATGTTGGTCACGCTGTCCCCGATGCGGAACACGGCCTGGGACAGTTCGGGGCTGTATCCCAGGATCATGAACATGGGAATAAACACGGGTCCGAGGATCGCCCATTTGGCCGAGGCGCTGCCCATGAACATGTTGATGAAGCCCGACAGCATAACAAACATCAGCAGCAGGGGAATAAGCCCCAGGTTCATGTGCTGCAGCCCGGCCGCTCCCTTGATCGCAATGATCAACCCGAGGTTGCTCCATTTAAAATAGGCCACGAACTGGGCCGCGAAGAACACCAGGACCAAAAAGGCCGCCAGGGTCTTGAAGCTGTCGACCATGCCCTTGACCACATCGCTGTCCGACTTGAACTTGCCCGTGGTCAGCCCGTAGACGATCCCCATGGTGGCACAGATCAGGAACAAAAACGCGATAAAACCACGCAGGACGGGAGAGCGCAGCAGGGAATTCTCCGGCCCGCGCAGCAAGCCGTTCTCGGGAACCAGTCCCACCAGCAGGACCACGGCCCAGATGCCGATCACCAGAACCACCCGCCTGAGGGCCTTGCGCTCCACGGGGCTGAGCTGCTCGGTGGGCTCGGGCAGCACGTCGCCGGTGTATTGACCCAGCTGGGGTTCGATGAAGCGCTCGGTGACCCAGGTGCCGGCAAAGGCGATCACCAGGGAGGAAGCCGCCATGAAAAAGTAGTTGGCCGTGGGCAGGACCTCATAGGCCGGGTCCAGGATATGGGCGGCCTCGGTCGACAGTCCCGCCAGCAGGGGGTCTATCGTGCCGATGAAGAGGTTGGCGCTGAAGCCCCCGGACACCCCGGCGAAGGCGGCCGCCATCCCGGCGATGGGGTGCCGGCCCACCGAATGGAAGATGATGGCCCCCAGGGGAATGATCAGCACATAGCCCAGGTCGGAGGCCGTATTGCTCAAAATACCGGCCAGCACGATCACGAAGGTCAGCATGCCCGGAGGGGATTTAAGCACCATCAGCCGAATGGCCGCACTGATCAGGCCGCTGCTTTCGGCGATCCCGATCCCCAGCAGGGCCACCATCACGATGCCCAGGGGGGCAAAGCTGGTGTAATTGGTCACCATCTCCAGGATGATCCGGTGAAACCCCTCTTTGGATAGCAGGTTCTCGGTGAACACCGTCTCCCCCGTTCCGGGATGCAGGGCGCTCCAGCCCAGCAGGTGGCCGAGCCACGAGAGCAACAGGGCCGTAAATGCCAGGATGGCAAACAGGCTGGCGGGATGGGGAAGGGCGTTGCCGCCCCGCTCCACCATGCCCAGGAAACCTTTCATCAGGCCGTTTTTTTTCATAAGATGAGCGTTTTATTGGTATGGACAGTTTGAAGGAAGGTCTGTGTCGCTGAAAATATTGCGCCAAAAATAAGGGAATATTTTATTGGTGCCGCAGCGGGGGGTGGCATCCGACGATAATTATCAAAAAAGGCTTCAGATTCAAAAAGTTTTTATTACTTTTGCACTTCGTTTTGGAAGCTGCCGGGCCTTTCAACGAATTATTCCTCAGGATGATCGTCGGATGGGCAGCCAAAAAGCGGGGCCCGGGTTGCCGGGCCGCAAAACCAACAAAAACCTTTTAATCATTATTGACTCATGGTAAGACAGTACGAAACCGTTTTCATTATGACTCCCGTTTTGTCTGATGAACAGATGAAGGAAGCGGTAAGTAAGTTTCAGGACTATCTGAAGGCCAAAGGGGCAGAGATCGTTTATGAGGACCACTGGGGCCTCCGCAAGCTTGCATACCCTATCCAGAAAAAATCAACCGGCTTTTTTCACCTTATTGAATTCAAAGCCGAGCCGTCCCTGATCCGGGACCTGGAGATCGAACTCAAGCGCGACGAGCGGGTGATCCGATTCCTCACCGTAGCCCTCGAAAAGCACGCCGTGGCTTACAACGAAAAGAAGCGGAACGAGAAAGCCGCTAAAGCCACCGAGAACTAAAAACAGACAGGAACCTAAACGAATTGACACCATGGCAAACCAGCAAAGTTCTGAAATCCGGTATCTGACCCCCATCGCGGTGGATATCAAAAAAAAGAAATACTGTCGCTTTAAAAAGGCCGGCATCAAATACATCGATTACAAAGACGCCAACTTCCTGCTCAAGTTCGTCAACGAACAGGGCAAAATCCTTCCCAGAAGGATCACCGGGACTTCCGTCAAGTACCAGCACAAGGTGGCCCGGGCCATCAAAAGAGCAAGACACCTTGCGTTAATGCCTTATGTAGCGGATCTTTTAAAATAGGGAGGTAACAATGGAAATCATTCTGACACAAGACGTTCCCAAGCTGGGATTCAAGGACGATATCGTGACCGTCAAACCCGGTTACGCAACCAACTATCTGATACCCAAAGGGTATGCCATTCTTGCCGTCCCCTCTGAAAAGAAGAAACTGGCTGAGACCATCCGGCAGCGTGCCTTCAAGGAGGAGAAAGTGAAGAAGGAAGCCGAGAAGCTGGCCGACAAGCTGCGCGACATCGAGGTCAAGATCGGCGCCAAGACGGGCACCTCCGGAAAGATCTTCGGATCGGTGAACGCCCTGCAGATCGCGGAAGCCATCAAGGAGCAGTACGACATCGAACTGGACCGCAAGAAAATCGTGGTGGACGGGGACAATGTCAAGGAACTGGGCGTGTACACCGCCAAGGTCAACCTGCACAAGGAAGTCCGCTTCGACATCAAATTCGAGGTGGTCTCCGAGTAGCGCTTATCCGGAAAAGGATTCCCCCAGGACCTGCCCGTTCGTTTGCGGGCAGGTTTTTTTATGTACTTTTGAAAAGGCGGCGGCCGGCCTGTGATGCAGGCTTTTTGCCACGCCATGAAAGGACATGATCAGCACAAGGACCATACAGTTCATCCGCTCCCTGCAGGTAAAAAAATTCCGCCGGCAACACGGACTTTTCGTTGCCGAAGGGGAAAAGATCGTAGGGGAAATGCTGAAGGAAAACCAGGAGGTGACCTGCCTGTGCGCCCTGGAGTCCTGGCTGGAAAACCATGCCGAAAGGATCCCCTCCGGCACCGAGGTCCACGAAGTATCGCCCTCCGTGCTCAAAAAGATCAGCGGCCTGACCACCCCCAACCAGGTGCTGGCCGTGGGCAGGGTGCCCCGGCCGGGCTGGAGCAGGGAGGAACTGGCCAAGGGGATCACGCTGGTGCTGGATGGCATACAGGACCCCGGCAACCTGGGCACCATGGTGCGGACGGCCGACTGGTTCGGCCTGAAAAGGGTGTTCTGTTCCCCCGACTCAGCCGAAGCATTCGGTCCGAAGGTGATTCAGGCGAGTATGGGATCGGTCTTCCGGGTCAGGATTCACACGGAGGAACTGCTGCCCCTTGTGCAGGATCCCGGCCGGGATGTCTCCGTTGCCGGGGCCACCCTTCAGGGGAAGGACCTGTACGAACTCCCGCTGCACGCCCCGCTTTTGCTGGTGATCGGCAATGAATCCAGGGGCATCTCCCCGGGCCTGATACCGGCACTGCACCACCAGGTCCGCATTCCGGGAGGGGGCGGGGCCGAATCGCTCAATGCCTCCGTAGCGGCCGGAATCCTCATGGCCTGGTTCAGCAAACAAGACTGACCGATCCGGCGAACAGGCCCTTCAGTGAACATACAAAGCCCCCCATTTGTTACCCCAACAACCAATAACCATTAGCCAACACCAACCCCATGGAAGTCATCATTCCCGCCATACTGCTTCTCGCCCTGGCCATTGCCGGCATCGCCATCAAGATGTTCCTGAAACCGGGGGGAAGTTTTACGAAGACCTGCGGCAGCAAATTCGATCCCGAAACGGGAAAGGCCCTGCCCTGCAGCTGTGCCTCCGACAGTCCGGAAGACTGCGAGGGGGCGACAGGAAAGCTGAAGACAGGGCATTCCTGATCCTTTCCCGGATACGGTTTACGGAAAGAACTCTTTTCAGGGAAACCAGCCGGAGCAGCGCAATCAGCCTTTGCCGCCATGGTCCTTCCCCGCCCTCAGGACGGAGAAATAATCCAGCACTCCCTGGTTTTCGGAAGAAAGCACCTCGTTTACCGTCCCCTGAAATACCACCTTCCCTTCATCCAGGAACACAATCTTATCCGCCACCCTGAGGATGCTGGACACCTCGTGGGTCACCATGACGATGGTCATGCCCAGCTGGTTTTTCAAATTCAGGATGAGCCGGTCGAGCGACTCAAGGGAGATGGGATCCAGCCCGGCTCCCGGCTCGTCGCAAAACAACAGGGGCGGGTCCATGGCGATGGCCCTGGCCAGGGCAGCCCGTTTGAGCATGCCCCCGCTGAGCTGGGAAGGATACAGGTGCCGGGCATGGGCCAGGTGGACCAGCCCGAGTTTCATCCGCACCAGGTCCTCGATCACGGAACGGGGCAGGTCGGTGTGCTGCTCCAGGGGCAGGGCGACGTTCTCCGCGACCGTCAGGGAATTCAGCAGGGCGCCGTTCTGGTAGAACACCCCCATCTGAAGGTACAAGGCCACCTGCTCTGCCTCACGAAGGGTCCTCAGGTCCCTGCCCAATATCTCCACACGGCCCTGCTCAATGGGAAAGAGGGAGAGCAGGTGTTTCAGCAGGGTCGTCTTGCCGGAGCCGCTGCCGCCCAGAATGACGGTCACCTCCCCTTTCAGGACGGTAAAGGACACACCGGACAACACGGGCAACCCGTCGAACGACGAGTGAAGCTCTTCCACCAGGATGACTGCTTCCTTATCCATGGGTACCTTTCATCAATAAAACAGGAGCCCCAGCAGGCTGTCTGCCAGAATCACCAGTGAAATGGCCACGACCACCGACAAGGTGGCCGCCTTGCCCACGCCTTCTGCCCCTCGCACGACACGGAATCCGTAAAAGCTGCCGGTCAGCACGATGAGGGCAGCATAGACCTGGCTCTTGACGAAGCCTGTCAGCAGGTCTTTGTTCTTCATCACCTCCCCCATGCGGTTGATAAACACCTCGGGGGTGATATCCAAATAGATATTGGCGGCAAGACCGCCTCCCATCATGCCTGACACATTGGCCAGGATGATCAGGAAGGGCATGGTCAACAGGCAGGCGTACAGCTTGGGGACCACCACAAACCGGATGGGGTTGAGGCCCATGGTGGTGAGTGCGTCCAGTTCGGCCGTGACCTTCATGGTGGCGATCTCTGCCGCGATGGCCGAGCCGCTCCGGCCGGCTACCAGGATGGCCGTGATCAGGGGCCCCATCTGGCTCATCACCGCGATGACCACCAGGTCGACCACGAATATATTCGCACCGAATGAACGCAGCTGGCCCGCCGATTGAAGGGCCATGACGAAGCCTATCACGAAGGACAGGAACACCACGATCAGCACGGCATTCACCCCGATGAGCACGGCCTGGTTGACAAACGCCCCCTCCCTCCTGGATTTGCGGTTGAAGAGTCCCACGACAGACCAGTAAAACACATTGGCCGCCAAAAGGATGAATTCAAAGACATAGTCGGCGAAAAAGACCTGCACCCGGGTGCCGATCCGTTCCAGCAGGTCCATGTCTGCAGGCCTGATCAGGTGGCCTGAAGTCTCCGGGCGAAACAACACCAATTTCTGCTGCACGGCGGAGGAACCACCCCGGAAGGAAACCGTAACTCCCTTTTCTGACGCCGTGTTTTTAATATGGTACAGGCTGGTCACACCGGCGCTGTCCACCCCGGACAAGCCGTCCAGGTCGACCACCAGCTCTTTCTCCCGGTAGTCCCTCAGACTCCGGGTAAGCCTCCTGACAAAACCGCCGGATTCTATGATGGTCAGCCCCCCGGTCAGGCGCAGGACATTGCCTTCCAGGTGGAAGAACAATCCTTTCCGGTCAGGGTCATCCCCGAAGTTGGTATGTGTCATGCGTTGTTTCATACAGGCGGCGGGGCCGCATCTATTCCCCCCCGGGACTCTCCTGAAGCAGCTGCGCTGCGAAGCGGTCCAGCTCCAGAACGAAGGCTTCGCTCACCGCCCTGGCAAACAGGTTGAGGTCACGCTGGGCCAGGCGCTCCCGGTGGCTAGCCTCCCGGCTTGCCACCACCCTGCCCGATGCGGTGTCGGTCAGTACCAGCTCCATGTCCAGGCTGGCTACAAAATCATTCTGCTCCCTGCCCACCTCCAGCCGGAACACAAAGGTTTCCAGGCGGTACCCGGCTTCTCCGGCGGAACGCCCTGCCAAGCCTTCCGTGAAGAGGGGATGTTTCGACAGGTATTGCCGCAGAATCTCCTCCAGGGCCTGGTCGGGCCGCACGGCCCATTCGTTGAATGAAAAATACCGGATCGCGTGGCTGCCCTCCCTCAGGGCGATCTGGTGGGTCAGGTATGCCTGCCCCAGCACGGGGGTTTCCACCTGGACCAGCCCGGGCAACAGGTCCCCGTCACGGTCCTGCACAAATCCGTCCTCCAGGGCGGGATATTCCAGGATGTAGAATCTGCTGGGCACCTGCTTGCCGCCTCCGCAGGAAGACAGCAGCAGGGAAAACAGCAGCAGGGTCATTATCAAACGGTTCATGCATCCTGTTTTTTTAGGGTTGCTGTAACAATCTGTCGGGGGTGCCTTGCTGTCCCTGTCCCCGGATCAGCACCGAGGGGTTGGCATTGATCTTGCGCGCGGCCTCATTCAGGTTCATCAGGGTATACTGCAACAGGAGCAGGTTGTCCTTAAGGGATTCACTGCCCTGGTCGAGGTCCCGGCTCACCTGGAGAAGCAGGTCCTGTGTCTGCAGGGTCACCAGGGCCAGGTTCTCAATCAGCTCGTTCAGGTTGGTCTCCCGGAGGGTGACCGACACATCCCGCAGGTTTCCGAGGACCTGGCTGAGGGTGTCTCCCTGCATGATGTGGTTGGCCCGTTCCACCACTGCGAGCAGTTCCCCGGAAGTATCCTCCAGGCGGGAACCGATCTGGGCGGCCGCCTCCATGGTCTGCCGCAGGTCGGCCCGGTTCTCGGCCAACACCTCCTGCATGAGGGCCAGGGCCACCGAGGCCTGTCCAGACAACTCCCCCACCCGGTCAATGGCCTCGGTGGCCCGGGCAAGGTTTTCGGGACGGGTAAACTCCTGCAGGTTGTTAAGCACCTGTTCGGCCTTGAAAGCGATGACCTCCGCCTTTCCGGTGATGTCTTCGGTCAGGGAGCTGCCGGCCTGGATATACCCCTCCTCCGGCAGGAAGTCTGCCTCCTGGCTCCCCCCTCTTATTTCAATGGTTTTTAGCCCGGTAATTCCCATGGCCACGATGTCCGCCACGGCGTCCACCTTGACGGGGGTGTCTTTCCTCAGGGCGATCCGGACGATGATGGTATTGACCTCCTGTGGATCGATGTAGATTTCGGCAATGGACCCGACATTGATCCCCAGGAACTTGACCGGGCTGCCCACCTCAAGGCCGCTGACCGACACATCCTGGTAGGCCACATGGTAAAAGTCCTTTTGCTCGAAAAGGCGGCGGGCCGTGAAGAAACCCACCAGCACCAGCAATAGGGTGAGGCTGATCAGGATAAAAATGCCCAGGCGGATTCTTTGTGCGCGTTTCATGGGATGCCGTGTCTTGATAGGGTAAATATACAAAAAAATACCCACCCGTCGCGGCAATCCAATGCCTCAGCGGGGCCTTCTCTTCAGGATCAGCCCGCTGCTTGCCCTGGTTTCGTAACCATTTTCCCCGGCAGCGTATACGAAAAAGGCTTCCAAATCATCACGTTCCTCCACGAAGCGAAGGGCCGCATCGGGACCCATGACCATGAAGGCCGTCGCATAGGCATCGGCCGACATGGCATCCGGGGCAAAGACCGAGGCGCTCAGCAAGGAATGATCGACCGGGTAACCTGTCTGCGGACTGATGGTGTGGGAATAGCGCTGCCCCCGGTCCTCATAGTACCGGCGGTAGTTGCCCGAGGTGGCCAGGCCCACATCGGCAACCTCCACATAATAATCCCACTGCTGGGGTGCATCCATGCTTTCGGCCGGCCGTTCCAGACCGACCTTCCAGGCGCTGCCGTCCGGCTTCAGGCCCCGCGCCAGCAGGTCGCCCCCGATCTCCACCAGGTAGGTGGTGATGCCTTCGGACTCCAGGAACCCGCCCACCACATCGGCGGCGTAGCCCTTGGCAATGGCGTTGAAATCAAACTGCACCCTCGGGTCGTCCTTGACAATGCGGTCGCCTTCCAGACGGACCCTATCATGGCCCACGAACGCCATGAGGCTGTCCACCTTTCCCTGGTCCATCACGGCCCGCTCCGAGAACCCGAAGCCCCAGGCGTTGACCAGGGGGGATACGGTGGCATCGAACGCCCCTCGGGTTTCCCGGGAGATGGATTCTGCCCGCAGGTACACCGTGCGAAACCAATCATCCACCCTGTCCGACTCATTCCGGTTGATGCGCGAGACCAGGGAGTTTTCCTGGTAGTAGGACAGGCTTTGATTGAAGGCGGCGAACAAACTGTCGATATCCTGCTGAAAGTCGCGCGATGCCGCATCGTAATAGATCACGCTGTAATAGGTGCCGAAAACCATGCCGTGCAGGCTGACCTGACTGGCTTCCTGGCGGGTGCCGCAGGAACCTGCCACCAGCAGGATCGTGATCCAAGTAAGGTGCCGGCAGAGGCGGCAGGGGATTTGCATTGTTTTCATGGTCATGAAGCTGTTAAAACCGGGGTAAGGGGGCATGAGGCCGCCATTCAACGGAGGGGCTCGGTATGCACGGAAATAAACGTATCCTCCCCGTAAGCCTTCCGGAGGTGCCGTTCCAGGCTGACGGTGATGTCATGCGCCTCTTCCACGTTCAGGCCACTCTCCACCTCTATGTGCAGGTCAATCGCAATGTTGTTGCCGATCTTGCGGGTTTTCAAATCATGGGGATTGTGTACCCCGTTAACTTTCCGGGCAATATCCAGGATCTCCTTCTCCTTCTTGTGGGGCAGGCTGGTTTCGATCAGCTCCAGCAGGGATTCCCTGGTGATCCTGAATGCCACCCTGAAAATAAAGACACTCACCATCATGGCCGCCAGGGGATCCAGGATCACCCATTGCTCGCCCAGGAATATGGCCCCGCCGATCCCGGCCACCGTCCCGATGGAGGAATAGGCATCGCTGCGGTGGTGCCAGGCATTGGCAACGACCACCTGGCTATCGATGCGCATGCCCACCTGGATGGTGTACCGGAACAACACCTCCTTCACGGCAATAGACACCAGGGCTGCATAGAAGGCAATCAGGCCGGGCCGTTCCAGGGGGCTTCCGGTAAAATGGCCGACGATGTTCCTGAGCCCGGAACCCAGGATTCCCAGTCCCACGAGAAACAATACCCCTCCCACAAAGGCGGTGGCCAGGGTCTCCACCTTGCCGTGCCCGTACTTGTGGTTGCCGTCCCTGGGGCGGGAGGCCACCCGGAGGCTGCCCACCACCACCAGGTCCGTCCCGAAGTCGCTCACAGAATGCACCGCATCGGCCACCATGGCCGCACTACGCCCCAGGATCCCGGCCAGCAGTTTGAACAGGAAGAGGACCAGGTTGGCAAAAAAGCCAATCCAGGTAATTCGGTTGGCCTGGTGGTTGCGTTGGTTCATTGGGCCGGGGGTTAGCCTCCGAAATCGTCCAGGTCGATGTTTTCTCCGGGCACACCCAAATTGTCCAGCATGGTCAGGACCGACTCGTTCATGATGGGCGGGCCGCACAGGTAGTACTCGACCTCTTCGGGCTCGGGATGCTTTTCCAGGTAGTTGTCCAGCACCACCTGGTGGATGAATCCGGTATAGCCATCCCAGTTGTCCTCCGGCAAAGGCTCTGACAAAGCAATGTTGAACCGGAAGTTGGGGAAATCCTTTTCAATCTTGCGAAACTCTTCCTCGTAAAAGACCTCCCTTTTCGAGCGGGCCCCATACCAGTAGGAGACCTTCCTGTCGGTCTTGAGCGTATGGAACAGGTGAAAGATGTGGGAACGGAGCGGGGCCATGCCGGCCCCTCCCCCGATGTAAACCATCTCGCGACCGGTATCCTTGATGTGAAACTCCCCGTAGGGCCCCGAAATGGTCACCTTGTCGCCCGGCTTGCGCGAGAACACAAAGGAGGAACAAATGCCCGGATTGACGTTCATGAAGGTGTTTTTCCTGCTGTCCCAGGGCGGGGTGGCGATGCGGATGTTCAGCATGATGATGTTCCCTTCGGCCGGGTGGTTGGCCATGGAATAGGCCCGGAAAATGGGCTCCGGATTGCGCATCTTAAGGTCCCACATCCTGAGTTTATCCCAATCGCTCCGGTATTCCTCCTCCACCTCGATGTCCTTGAAATCCACCTCGCAGGCCGGCACATCGATCTGGATGTAACCGCCCGACTTGAAGTCCATCGATTCACCCTCGGGCAGCCTCACCACAAACTCCTTGATAAAAGTGGCCACATTGTGGTTGGAGACCACCTCACATTCCCACTTCTTGATCCCGAAGACCTCCTTGGGCACCCGGATGTCCAGGTCCTGCTTCACCTTGACCTGGCAACTCAGCCGCCACTTGTCCTGTACCTCCTTCCGGGTGAAGTAACCCACTTCGGTCGGCAGGATGTCGCCCGCGCCATCCAGCACCTGGCATTTGCACATGGCACAGGTTCCCCCGCCGCCACAGGCACTGGGCAGGTAAATACCCTGCTCCGACAAGGTGGTCAGCAGGGTGCTGCCGGCGTTGACTTCGATTTCCTTTTCCTCATTGATGGTCACCTTGACCGGTCCGGTGGGCACGAGCCTGGAACGTGCATACAGCAGGACGGCGACCAGCAGCAGCATGATCCCCAGGAACATGATCACGCTGAGGGCAATTACCCAAAGACTTCCGACTTCTAACAAGATCATAACAGGATGGTTTTGCGTTGTGTTTCCGGAATTACAGCTCAATGCCCATAAAACTCATGAAGGCAATGCCCATCAGGCCGGTAATGATGAAGGTGATGCCCAGTCCGCGCAGGGGGGCAGGCACGTTGGAGTACCTGATCTTTTCACGGATGGCGGCAATGCCCACGATGGCCAGGAACCAGCCCACCCCGCTGCCCAGGCCGAAGGAGGTGGCTTCCCAGATGGAGGCATAATTGCGCTCCTGCATGAAGAGGGATCCCCCGAGGATGGCACAGTTCACCGCAATCAGGGGCAGAAAGATCCCCAGGGAGCTGTAAAGTGTGGGGCTGAATTTCTCAATGATCATCTCCACCAGCTGCACCATGGCCGCGATGATGGCAATGAACATGATGAAGGTCAGAAAACTCAGGTCCACACTCGCGAACCGGGGACCCAGCCAGGTCAGCGCACCCCTGCCCAGGATGAAATTTTCCAGCAGGTAGTTGATCGGGACGGTGATGCCCAGGACGAAGATCACGGCGAAGCCGAGGCCCACACTGGTTTTAACGGTGCGGGAAACCGCCAGGTAGGAACACATGCCCAGGAAGTAGGCAAAGACCATGTTGTCGATAAAGATCGACCGTACGAATATGCTGACTAAATTTTCCATAGGTTCTTTGTTTAAATCGTTGGCCTCCTAAAGCATCTAGCTGATATCCACAAGGCTGCGGTCACGGTGGCGCTGCACCCAAATGATGATGCCCACGGTGATCAACGCCATGGGAGGCAGGATCATAAAGCCATTGTTCACATAACCCAGTTCGTAGAACTTTTCGGGGATCACCTGGTAGCCCATCAGGGTCCCCGACCCCAGCAGCTCCCGGAAAAACCCCACGGCCAGCAGGACCCACCCGTAACCGGCCGCATTGCCGATCCCGTCAAGGAAGGAAGGCCATACCTTGTTGTTGAGTGCGAAGGCCTCAAGGCGTCCCATGATGATGCAATTGGTGATGATCAGTCCGACAAATACCGACAACTGCCGGCTCACATCGTACACAAAGGCCTTGAGTACCTGGTCGACCAAAATGACGAGGGAGGCGATGACCGTCAGCTGCACGATGATGCGGATCCTTGGCGGAATGGTCTTTCTGAGCAGGGAGATGATCACGTTGGCAAAGCCCATGACCACCACCACCGAAATGGCCATGACCAGGGAGGTTTTCAGCTGCACGGTGATGGCCAGCACGGAACAGATGCCCAGCACCTGCACGCTGATGGGGTTGTCCTTGCCCAAAGGATTGCTGAGCAGCTTCATGTTCTTGGAGGAGAACAATTCTTCTTTCAGGGCATTGTCTTTTATCTGGCTCATAAGTTCTTCATGTTTTTAAAGGTTGGCTCGTACACGCTCAGTCCGTCCCGGATCATGGCAGTCACCCCGTTGGAGGTGATGGTGCCCCCGCTGATCCCGTCCACCCCATGGGGGTCTCCGGCCGGGGCACCCCCCTTGATCACCCGGACCGGGCGGAAATTCCCCTGCTCGTCAAAAATTTTTTTGCCGGCAAACTGGTCCTGGAATTCGCGGTCGCCAATTTCCGCCCCCAGACCGGGCGTTTCACTGCTGTGGTCAAAGTTGGCCCCCACGATGGTGGTCAGGTCATCGGCCAGCCCGACATACCCCCATATGGGGCCCCAGAGCCCGTTGCCCCGCAGGGGCACGACCACAAACTGCTTGCCTTCCACCTCGGCCAGAAACAAGGGGAGCTGCCTTTGCGGCAAATCCTTGCGGTTCTCATCCTGCAGGTCCACCTCGAAGGCATCCCCTTCGAGGTCGTTGCCCTGGTGGTCCACAATCCGGGTTGCAACAATATAGCGGTTGAACAGGGCTTCCGCTTCCCCCCTGGGGGCCTCTATATTGATGGTGGCCAGGATGTTCTGCATTTTTTCAATGCGCATGTTGCGCTCCTGCAGGGGCCTGAGAAGGGTGGCGGCTCCGGAAAGGACCAGGGCCACCAGCACCACCATGGTGGAAGCGTATAAAAAGATATAGCGGTTACTTTGCATGGCTGTATGGTTTAACTGGACTGGATGGCGTTACGGACTTCCTTCACCCGGCGCATCCGGCGTTTGATATGGGCTTCGACCACATAATGATCGATCAGGGGAGCAAACACATTCATGAACAGGATGGCCAGCATCATGCCTTCCGGGTAGGCGGGGTTCACCACGCGGATCAACACGGTAATGACCCCGATCAACAGGCCGTAAATGTATTTTCCGGTGCCGGTCTGGGAGGCCGTGACCGGGTCGGTCGCCATGAATACGGCTCCGAAGGCAAACCCGCCTATGACCAGGTGGTAATAAGGTGGAATGCCCATGAACGCATTCACGGCAAAAAGGTTCAGGATGCCGCCCATGAGAAGCCCTCCCGCCACGACCGAGGCCATGATGCGGAAGCTGCCCACCCCGGTCGACACCAGGATGAAAGCCCCGATCAGGATGGCCAGGGCGGAGGTCTCCCCGATTGAACCGGGAATGGTCCCGAGGAACATCTCCAGCAGGGAGGGCAGTTGGGCGGTTTCTCCGGCGGCCAGAACGGCCAGCGAGGTGGCTCCGGAAAAACCGTCCAGGATCTGTTGTCCTTCTTTCAGGCTCAGATCCACCCACACCTCTCCGGACAAATAGGACGGGTAGGCGAAAAACAGGAAGGCCCGGGCCAGCAGGGCGGGATTGAGGATGTTCATCCCCGTGCCGCCAAACACCTCCTTGCCGATCACCACGGCAAAGGCCGTGGCCACGGCCACCATCCACAACGGGGTGGTCACGGGAACGATCAGCGGGATCAGCATGCCCGACACCAGAAAGCCCTCGTTTACTTCGTGGTCACGCAGCTCTGCGAAAAGAAACTCAATGCCCAGGCCCACGGCATAACTGACGATAATGATGGGCAGCACCTTCCCCAGGCCGAACAGGACCTGGTCCATGAAATCCACCTCCACGCCGAGGGCCCGGTAGTGCTGCAGTCCCACATTCCAGATGCCGAACAGAAGGGCCGGCACCAGGGCAATGATGACAAAGAACATGGTCCGTTTCATGTCCATGGCATCCCTTATGTGGCTGCCCTTTCTGGTCACGTTCCCCTGGACAAACAAGAAGGTGTCGAAGGCCTCGAAGCTGCGGTGGAACCGCCCGAACTTCCCTTCCTTTTCGAAATGGGGCTTGACCTTTTCTACGATTTTCAACAAGGCTTTCAAACTGCTGTGGTTTTAAAAGGTTTAACAACGCAATCCGGCAATGTCAGGCAAATTCGCGGTGGATGGTGTCCAGTCCGTCGCGAACGAGGGACTGTATTTCGATCTTGGAAGGGCACACGTACTCACAAAGGGCAAAATCTTCCGGAGCCACCTCATAAATACCCAGTTTCTCCATCATGTCGATGTCGTTGATCATGATGGACTTGATCAACTGCATGGGCAGGATGTCCATGGGCAGCACCCTTTCATAGAGCCCGGTGATCACGAAAGGCCTTTCTCCGCTGCGGATATTGGTATTCAGGCGGAATTTACGCCAGGGCATCAGGGCGGACGGGAAGGTCCGGGAAATGCTGAACTTGTCCAGGTTCGGGGCAATCCATCCGGCCAGTTCCGGCTGGTCTCCCTCCGGGATCACGCTGACCATGTCGTGGTAAAAACCGAGGAACCCATCCGCGGGGATCCGGGTGCCCGTCAGCACGTCCCCGCTGATAAACCGGGGGGTGGTCCCGGCCTGCTTGCGCAGGTTATCCCGGGTGAAGGAACCGATCTGGGCCCCGCTGATCACACGGTAGTACCGGGGATTAAGGACCTCTGACCCGGCCAGCGCCACAATCCTGGAGGCGTCGTATATGCCCTGGTCAAATAACCGGCCGATCATGATGACCGCCTGCACATCGACCACCCAGGCCACCTCTCCCTTATTGATCGGATCGATGTGGTGTATCTGCACCCCCACATTGCCCGCCGGATGGGGGCCGCTGAAAGCATGGACGCGGGCCTTCCCCGGCTTCAGGAAGGCTTCGCTGGTGGTTCCGGAGGCACTCACGCCCAGATGAACATCCCCGTCCGTGAGCCGCGACAGGGCATCCAGTCCTTTGCGGAACAGGGACTCCTGTCCGTTCACCACGAAATCCAGGTCGGCACCCAGGGGGGCAGAACGGAAACAGGAGATAAAAATGCCCTTGGGCATGTCTCCCGGGCGGGCGACGATGTCATAGGGGCGCTGTCGGATGACCGGCCACAGTCCGCTTTTAAGCAACAGGGAGGTGACTTCCTGCCTGCTCATGCCGGCGGGGTCGCCGGACTTGAATTGGATGTATTCCGTTTCCGGGTCGGCCTGGATGTTCACCTCCATGATCCGGCGCTTCTCACCCCGCACCAGCAGGGAGAAGGTGCCACTGACCGGGGAGGTGAATACGATGTCTTCATTGTATTTGTCGTAAAACAATGGCGTTCCTGCCTTTACCCGGTCGCCTTCCTTCACGAGCATCTTTGGGGTCAGGCCATGGAAATCAGGAGGTTTCACGGCGTAGACTGCTGAGCGGGGCGCGGATTGAAGAATTTTTTCCGCACCGCCCAGCAGGGGGATGTCCAGGCCTTTTTTGATCTTGATCACTTTTGACATCTTCCGTTCCTGTTAGGATATAAATACATCAAGCAAAATTATGCATATTTTTAAATACCTGATATCTTTTTGCATGGTTCTTGCTTTTTAACTAGCTTTGTTTCCGGGCCA
>Ga0334898_1000669_pt1 | contig 49946 bp, 55 predicted proteins | sample GraSluR3_MG_10_FD_207228 | JGI IMG/M metagenome (GOLD analysis project Ga0334898, IMG submission 207228) | Sludge microbial communities from methane-producing bioreactor in Wageningen University, Netherlands - Granular Sludge_3_08-R3 | ecosystem: Engineered > Bioreactor > Anaerobic >... | reverse complement strand
TCTCAGCTTTCTGGTCCAATCTCATCATCCTCTTTCCACCCTCTTTAACTTTATGAGGGTATTATATTTTATTTCTGGACCAGTTTTCAATTGAAATGGTGGTACACTTTTAGATTAACAGATACATTGCCAAAAGCAGTTAGACACAATAGCAGTTTGTTCCCGAACAATTTCATTGATTTTTTTGATTTAAAGCAAAATAAGGAAATGCTTCATAAACAAGTAGATGGTTTTGAAAAATTACTAGACAAATCGACTACTGGTGAAAGGCAGATTTTATCATATATCAATGAGGGGAACTACCACATTGCAGCTTCAATTATGAGAGAGTTCAATTTTGGTCACCATGATATTTTTTTATTCAAGGAATTTCAATTAGGGGTATCGTATAAAGTTGATTATTTACTAATTGGTAGAGCTTCTGGAGGGTATCAGTTTGTGTATGTTGAGTTTGAAAGCAATAAAGGGAGAATAACTAATAAAGATGGTAAATTTGGAGAAGTCCCCAGAAAAGGTATCGATCAAATAAGTGATTGGAAAAAATGGTTCAGTAAAAGTTATCCAAGTTTGAAAGAAGTCTTTGATAAAGCTAGAAATAAGAACTCGTTACTGCCAGACGAGTTTTATGAAATGGACATAACTAGATTGCATTATGTTGTATTAGCGGGGCGTAGAGAAGATTTCGATGATGAAGCGAATTATATACGTAGACGAGTTGAAAAAGAAAATGATATTAAAATTCTTCATTATGATAATCTAATTGATATAGCAAGAAATGCTATAGGTGAAAACACTTATTAATTAATAGAGTGCTTTTGTTGTTTCCATTAATTTAAAGTTATCACCGAAGACATGGATTTATTTTGATTAAATTACGATCTAATTCCAGGTATAGCATATATTATAAAGTCTATTCCTTGATCAGTAATATATTTAATGCTAGATAAAACTTTTAACTTGAAAAGGAAAGAGTTTGGGGTGTTTAATTTAAAACTGCCATCATCAATAGATTCAATTATATATTTTTGCTCAAATCCTATTAAAACAGAATAATTTTTACATTTACTAATTTTTTCTATGCATTGATCATCTATCCCATTATCTTTTAGTTGCTGGAGCAAATTATATTCTTTTTGGTAGAGTAATGCTTTAACTGCAGTATTTGCTTGATCAAAAGCATAGATTATTGGCGGGTATTTATTACCAAGTTTGATAGAGAATAACCTATCTAAGCTCAAGTCATATAGATCAGCTAACTCAAATTTATGTGACTTCTCATGTGGGTAATTATCTGTAGCATATATCATTTTTCTATGCAATTTTACCAACTCGTCGGACTTAACTAGCTCTTCAATATAATTATCTTCACAAGTATAACTTATTGACATTTTATTAGAAATAGTCAAGTGTCTTTCGCTTAATTGAATTAGTGTGTCATCTAAAGAGTTAATAAATGTAGCATTTGCTTTACCCCATCTCCCAGAAGATAAGATGTACTTTGAATCTGGTTGGTCAATAACTGCAAATAAAAAGTTTTTAACAGCTGTGTTATAAAAAACTTCATTATTTTTTATTACACTTATTCTAATGGCATTTAACTCATTTATCACATTAATATTATTATTAATGAAAATTGAAATTTCTTTTTTAGATAAAGTAGAGATTGCAGAATTATGAGTGTATGATTTGTTTTTTATGTATAACTTGTAACTTGAAGTATTGTCATTAAAAAGAATATTTGTTCCAATAACATCAAAATCACTCATATAAAGTTCAATTTCACTACTATCATTATGCTCACTTCTCAGTGTTTCCAAAATAATTTGATCTAGTTCAATATTTTGTGTGTCTGATTTGTTTAAATAACTAATTCTAGGGAATTTGTTTTCAACATTTGTTAAGGAAAGTGTTGTTTCTACTTCTCTTATCAGTGTAGCTAATTCTTTTAAATCACTTATGTTTTCAATGCTAAATGATTTAGAAAACCTGATAGAGTACCCACATTCAATAGAAGACCCATAAATTTGTTCGTCTTTGGGCACCCCTTTAACATATTTGAAACTTTCTCCACCATCTTGAGGAGCAATAAAATCTTTTTTAATGTTTAGTAAACTTCTTATTCGGATATTTTGGATATAGTCAGTGATTTGCGAGGTTACCTTATCTGTGGAAAGTTGTCTTTCGGCAAAATCCATAGCAAAGTTAAAGTCACAATATTTTTGGACAATATTATATGAGTAACCAAAAGAGATGACATAAACATCCTCAGTAGTTTCTTTCTGTCTTATAGTTAATATCCCATTATAGATTTCACCCATATTAATCTCATTATTAAAGAATTTAAAAATATTACTAAAATCGTCAAGCCATGGAGGTTTAACACGTTGCTTTCTCTGTATAAACAAGTCAAATAGAAATTCATCATATACAGCAGATTCACCTACGTATAAAAATTTGTGAGGATGAGATCCGTTCACTAAAACATTTTTAAAGTAATCATATGTAGATAAGTCTTCATCTATTTTAAATTGGTCAAGTTTGTATAGATTGATTTTCAACAGAATCATCTCCTTATTTTAGAATAAACTATTTAAAAGCCAAGAAAATAGAACTACTAAAAAACATTCTATATTTTATAGAGATCTCCTGCTTTAGTAATGCAATAAGTTAATTACCAAAAAGTTATAGAGCAATTTATTAAGTTTATAATATTAATATACATGTTTTTTGAGTGTATCTTAATTATCGTTTTGTTATATTCAGTTACTTATATTGAATTGGTAAAAAAGTACGTGACAAAAACTGACGTAGTGAATAATAAGTTAATACTTATTTTAGTTTAGACTTGTTTACTAAACGCATAAGTTTTACAATATATGGAAACTGGTGAGAGCCTGAACATCTAAGGCTCATAAACAATAAACTATGGCGATTAATAGTTGATTAAATAGGAGCACTCATTCCTAATATGCTCCCCTTCTAGTAGACACTTTAAATAATAAAACTGTCGTCTACTACAAGGGGAGAATTTTAATCTGCCACAAACAAAGTAGTTTCAATATGGAATCAGTGATATTTTTGTAACTCATTGAGAAGCTCTGAAAAAAGTATCTAAGGTAAAAAGGTGAAGAAATTAAGTGAGTATTAAGGATCTTATGTCATTGTCGGACCCTTATATATAATTAATAAATATCGTATTAATTAATACGAAAACTTGAAAAAATAGTTTAAAAAGTGTATAATTAGTTTATATCATAGACAAGGAGTGTATCATTTGAGTTCAAAAAAGCGAAATCCTCAAAAGTTCTTTAACTTTACACCAGATGAAATTAAAGAGTACTTAGAAAAATTTAGAAAATGTGTTCTTGACGGTAGATATTCGATTTCTCAAAACAGAAATAGACAAGAGAATATTGACTTTATAGAAGATTATAAAATTCATACAAAGAAAGAACAAGAGATACTATTAGGCTTACAATTTGACGATTTTTGTTACGCAGTCGAGAATGATAATGTTGATTTTGCTCATGAGGTCTTATACATATTTTGCAAAAAACATGAATTGGATTTTTGGGGAATGCTAGAGATCGTTGATATATATATAAAGGTGAACATGATTGAAACGAGAAGCGGAGATCTATTTTCATTTGTTGTTTCGTTTCATAAAAGAAATTTTGAAATTACGTATTTATTTAGATAGATTAAGGTAGCAAATGGACGATATATAAGGAGGAAATTTGAATGAAAGGGTTTTGCGAGAAGTGTCGCGACACTGTTGAGTACAGTGTGAAAACAGTCGATAAAGAAAAGGAGATTAAAGGAAAAGTGCTTAAGTATGTTGGTAAAGTAGCTTACTGCAACGAATGTAAGGAAGAGATTTTCGTGCCGGAGATAAGAGATTATAACTTAAGTAAGCTTGATGCTGCATACAGAGAATCAGAAAATTTAATTAGAGTAGCAGATATAGAGAAAATTTTAGAGAAATATGATATTGGCAAAAGGCCGCTATCTTTATTGCTTGGATGGGGAGAAGTAACATTGACTAGATATGTTGATGGCGATACGCCATCAAAACCATATTCTGATATGTTGAAGTGCATCCTTGAGGATAAAAAACATTACCTTGAGATATTGGAGAAGAATAAAGATAGTATTTCACCTATAGCTTATCGTAAAAGTAAAGCAGCCGTGGAAAGAATGTCCGTGACAACAGGAAATGAAATAAGCAAACTTGAGTCAGGAGTGAGATATTTACTAATGCAGACATCAGAGATCACACCGCTTGCATTACAAAAATTGTTATATTTTGCTCAGGGATTTCAAAAAGCTTTTGCAGATATTTTTATATTTGAAGAAGATTGCGAAGCTTGGATGCATGGTCCTGTATATCGAAATATTTATGAGAAATACAAATGCTATGGATTTAATCCGATTGAAGAGAAAGATTTATCCTTTGAGAACATTAATTTGTCTGAGGATGAAAAAGAATTACTTGACCACATTATTTTATATTTTGGCTGCTACAGTGGCAAGGTTTTAGAAAGTATGACACATTTAGAAAAACCTTGGCGAGTGGCCAGAAGTGGCTTGAAGGATTGGGAAAGCTCTGATCGAATTATCGAAAAGGAAGAGATAAGCTCATACTTTAATAGCGTCAAAGAAAAATATAAGATGCTAAACCTTTCTGATATCAAAGATTATTCGAAAGACTTATTTAATAAATTGTATTCGTAATCTGAATGAAGGAAAGTGTGAAGTAAAGTGTAGTTGATAGTCTGATATAGTATATGATGTTAAGAAGAATGAATTGTGACTCTATAATAAATGGTGTTGGTGAATAAAAGCCAACATCATTATTAGTTTAAAAATATAGTGGAACAATCGACAAACCGTGGTCCGGATGTTTGTTTAGACCTAGTTGATTAGTTCTGCTATTTATTAATAGAAAAAAATATAGCAAGATGCATTCTGTGATGCATGAAAAGCATAGATGCAACACAGAATGCATCTATTTTTTATAATAAGTAATGGAATGGTCCACTAAAAAATTAACAACTCATATTATGATTTCATCAACTCAAGACAACTTGCTACATTAATTAATAAATAGAGCGTATCTTAATTATTGTTATAGAACTCTGAGCACTTTATAATAAATGAAAAAAATGTAAATAAATGTAAATAAGGTGTAAAAACTGAATGTTTGAAGTTATTTTAGAAAGGGATAGGTTCTTTTTGTAGAACAAAAGAGTAGATTTCATTACTGCTAAAATAACTAATGTTGGAAGACCTCTATACTGTAGATGTCTATTTTAATTTTCAAAATAGCAGAGTTTAAAAGAGTATCAGATTTATTAGAATCAAATGAGGTGGATTTAATTCTTAACATTACTAAGGTAGTGGTAGTTATGATGTTTTGCAATCTTCACAAAATGCTTTCATTTTAAGCAGTTCTAGGTACAAAAATACTTAAACTACATTTTTAATAAGTATTTTTGTACCTTTGTAAGTTGTTTTAAATTTCCAATGCTAACTTATCTATTGCATCAATGATGTCATCGTATACAATATCTTTAGCGTATCTATAATCTTTGGTGTACTTGCTCCATCTTTCTTTAAGGGTTTCACTGTTTCCAATTTCTTCGATTCTTTTACTGATATCATTAAGTATATGAGAAGTTTCTCTATGTGCTGCTGTTGATTTAAGGGCCTCTTGAAAAATTAGAAGATCAAAACTCTGAGTTTTTGTCAAAATATAAATATCATAAAAATCTCTTGGTCTTGTATTCAACTCTCCCCGTCGTAATAATCTTAGTGTAACATTTCATTAAAAGAAATTAAGGAACTATTTTTAATTATTTCAGTTATGATTGTATAATTCAACTCCTGTGTTTACAACATGTGTATAGAGTGCTCTTAGGTATCCCTGTTTCTGCTGATACAGCAGAAACAGCTTCACTGTTGGGTGCTTGTAATCTGCTCATTACTCTTTTCTTGTAATTTTTTGTGTATGTGGTTTTCTTTGCCATGGAGACTTCTCCTTCGTTTTATTATATCATCTACACGACAACTAGTCTGACACAGAGGGTGATGATGTAATTCCAGCGTGATTATAGGTGTCATTTCTGCGCGTACAAAATAAATATTTACGAACAAGAATGACAAAATCGTATTGTAAATTGAGCTAACATAAAGTATATTTTATAAAAAAAAGATAAAAATGATTCATCTCCTAATAATCAGCAAAAAAATAGTTGTCATATTGGTTCGTATATAGTACTATATTTACGAACTAATATGACAAATGAGGAGGTGATTTGATGACTCAAAAGGATTTAGTGACTAAACTATTGCAAGACAACAAAGGTATCTTGACATCAGGTGAAGCTAAAGAAGCTGGTGTGGCTTATAAAACTCTACAACGCATGTATCAGGCTGGTGAAATTGAAAAACTTGAGCAAGGGTTATATATGGACCCTGATCAGATGGAAGATGAGTACTTTTTAACTCAGTACAGATGTAAAAAAGGTATCTTTTCTCACGAGACAGCATTATATTTTCACGATTTAACAGATAGGACACCTTTCCAATTAATGCTGACAATTCCATCAGGATACAATACTAGGCTCCTTAAAGAGAAAGAAAAATACAAGTTCTTTTATATTGCGGAGAAGCTGCATACGGTTGGGAGGATTATCATGGAGACCCCATTTGGACATCAAATCTATGTATACGATAAAGAAAGAACCATTTGTGACTGCTTAAAAAAGAAAGATCAGCTAGATACTGATTTAGTGAATGAAGCAGTTAAAAGATATTTGAAAACTCCCGGAGCAGATTATTCTAAACTACTTAAATATGCCGATGTTTTTAATATCAAAGATTTGATTCGAAAATACATGGAGGTGTTGACATGAAAATTGATAGTCCTAGACAATTAAAAGACTGGATTAACAATGTGGCTAAAGATAATAATTTGATAGCGAATACTGTGCTTCAGAATTTTATGATGGAAAGGCTTCTAGAAAGAATTTCGATCTCAAAGTACAAAGACAATTTTATCCTCAAAGGTGGATTCTTGATTGCAGCTATAGTTGGTATAAATATGAGAAGCACTATGGACATGGATACAACAATTAAAGGGATTCCTGTCAATAGAGAGACCATAGAAGAAATATTGAATGAAATCCTATCGATTGAGCTTGATGATAATGTAGCATTTAAACTTAAGAATATCAAAAGCATTCACGATGTAAGTGATTATGATGATTTTAGAGTCTCTGTAGAAGCCCAGTTCTTTACAATCAGAGTCAATGTGAAGATTGACATCACTACTGGAGATGTAATCATACCGAGAGAAGTTGAATATTCTTTTAGGCTCATGTTTGAAGAACGTGATATTTCAATAAAAGCGTATAATTTAAATACAATTCTTGCAGAAAAGATTGAGCCTATTTTGACGCGGAATGTGGCAAATACAAGAGCTAGGGATTATTATGATGTTTATATTCTTCTAACACTTCGAAGAAATGATATTGATTTAGAAAGTCTAAGAAATGCAATTCGAAAGAAAGCTGAAGAAAGAAACACATTGATCTATTTGGAGAATAGTGAGAAGTATTTAAAAGATATAGAGGAAAGTGAAGATCTTAAGATAATCTGGAAATCATATGTGCAGAAGTTTCCATATGCAGAAGGTATTCAGTTTGATGAAATTATTGGTATTCTAAGAGAAGTTTTTAAGTGATGTAAAATCGGCTCAATGAAAAGGAAAATCTAACACTAATGATTTTAAATATAACAATTTGAGCGTTACATTGAAAATCAAAAAGTTACATTACAGGAAACTTCAAATGAGGTGTCTTTTTTCTTAGCACCAGTAAAGCAGCAGCTTCTGCCAATGCTTTATCCTTGTAGCGCAACTCTTTTTCAAGTTTGCTGTTCTTTTTATTTGCTTCTTAAAGCTCTGGAGACGTAGTAGGAGGATCAAATGCATCTTCAACTAGTTCTCTCCATTGATTAATTGTTTCTTTATACAAGCCATGTTTACGACAATAGCTACTTAATTCCTCTTCGTTCATAGCATATGTTTCCATAACTATCCTAATTTTATTATCCTTACTCCATTTTATATTTGGATTAGCTTCATTATTAGTAATCACCTTTCCTTGCTTTCGTGCTTTATTAATCCATGTGTATAGAGTGCTCTTAGGTATCCCTGTTTCTGCTGCATCAGCAGAAACAGCTTCACTGTTGGCTGCTTGTAATCTGCTCATTACTCTTTTCTTGTAGTCTTTTGTGTATGTGGTTTTCTTTGTCATGTAAGTTCCCTCCTTGATATTATTATATCATCTACACGACAACAAGTTTGACACAGGGGGGCAGAAATTGATCTGAACTTGATCCATTAGTTTACTTTTTATTAATAGCAAGAAATAACATAAAAAGATGCATTCTGTGATGCATCTACATCATTTATGCATTACAGGATGCATTTTTTGTTTTTAAAAAAATAAATGATCCTATAGAAAATCAATATACGAAATTACTATTGATATTATATTAAGCATGTCTAGAATTATATCATTATTAATGAGAGTTCCCCTGTAAACCCTAAGTATAGTGGTTCTCTTTTTTTTATTTTTCGTCCAACAATAACTTTGCACTAACAGGATTTGTTCTTTCAAATATTGTTGGAATCGTGTCAAGAGGTACTGTTGACATTGATATATCAGCTAAAAATATGTTTAAAGACAGAAAAGCAACTTTAAAGATATTAAAAAATATACTTGAAGAAGTTGAAACAGAAATTATAAAATATGAAATCTATGATATCCAAGAAATTAAGCAAACAGATAAAGATGTAGGATTCAGAGTTCGTATATCTTGTATACTTGAAAATATTCGTCAAATTGTTCCGATAGATATTGCTACCGGAGATATAATTACTTATCAACCAGTTAATTATAGATACAAGACAATGTTTTTTTAAGGATGATTTAAATATTAATGCCTATAATATAGAGACTATGCTAGCAGAGAAGATAGAAACTATTTATTCTAAAGGGTTTCTAAACAGTAGAAATAAAGATTTCTATGATATACATCTTTTACATCGTTTTAAAAGAAGAAAAATTGATTTTTATGAGCTAAAAGCTGCATGTCATAGAACCTTTCGACATAGAGATACTCTGCTAGATTTTGATTTAATTAAAGACTTACTAACATAATTAGTTAGTGACAAAGGGTTTATTGACCGATGGAAAACATACGCAAATAAAATCTTGTTATATGATATAATTATCACAAGGAATAAAAAAGAGTGTGACATTGTGAGAGAAGATGAGAAAATAAAGCTTCTGAGTAAAAATGATTTACTTGAAATATTCAAGTATCTCAATCAACGTTTGAAGGAAAATCAATTACAGTTAGATATCACTGTATATGGTGGATCTATTATGACAATGGTATATGATGATAGACCAGCTACAAAAGATGTAGCCTGTGTTTTTAACAATGTAAACATGAGCCTTTTTAAAAATATATTAGACACTGTTAGGTTTGCTTTTAATCTATCTGATGATTGGATAAATGAAGAAATTAAAGAGCCACTGAAATACTTGATAAAAGAAGAGAAAGAAATATATAAAACATATTCTAACTTAAAGATACTAAAACCAAAAGCAGAACAGTTACTTGCAATGAAGATATTAGCTGCAAGAGCTGAGCCATCTAAAGATTTTGTTGATGCATTTTTGCTTTGTAAAGAACTGGGTATAAAATCAAAAGAGGTTCTTATGAAGATTGTGTTTAAATATATACCTAGAGGGTTAATAGATGAGCGACAAATTACTTTTATCAAATATCTGGGGAAGGATTTAGGATATGATTGGCAATAAATATATACAGAGTCTTTTTGCTTACGAAGATGAAGATTTAGCATTAAGTCAACTGTTAGAAATGCTCAAATTTGATGATAAAGATTTTATAAATAGTTTAAATAGTGCATTAGATATCAATCTGTGTAATGTAGAAGAAATAGAATTTTTAACAAAAGTAGCAGCTATAACTGATTATTATTTGCAAATGAAGAGTAAAGAAGTTCCAAGTTGGTTATGAGATAGTAGATTAGAGTTTGATACTCCATACTATCACTCTAAAAGAATTTCTGACTTTGAAAAGTTTAGACTCCAATACTCTGTGCCAGCACCTTTTAGAAATAGAAATGTATATTTTGATTTACATAGCTTAATACGTGTATGATAAATCAAAAAGAAGTAATTTTAGTCTGAAATGATAATATAATTGATTGATTAGTCAAGTCCTAAATATTGTGCAAAATTAGGATAACGTTTTTAATACTAGATATGGTCAAGTTTGATGTATGTTCTTGAGGAGTGGGCCCACTCCTCATTTTTATCCATAAGTAGAGCACCTATCAAGCGATTAGCAGATGAAATATTAGGAAATGTGCGAATCACTTTTTCTCTGCGCCTAATTTTTTGATTAAGTCTTTCTAACATGTTAGTACTTTTTAACCTATCGTGACCATTAGCAACGACTAAATAAAATCTAACAGTAACCAAGTATATAACTTTTAAATAAAATTGATAAATCATTAGTGAACCATAGTTATCGTTTTCATAATTCATTTGTCAAGTTAAGCTAGAAAGCTTAGACAGTTTTTTTGGCTATTGCATAAGGTATTATTGTAGATAGTTGTTAGATGGTTTATAAGATAATCTCTCAAGTTTATAAGCAGCTGTAAACGGTAAAATAAAATGGACATATGGGGGTGCAGACAAAAAGGTAGACTAATTTTTGGAGGCAATCCGCATGTATACTAAAGAAGAAAGACAAAGTTCAATAGAGCTATTTATCAAATATGGCTGTTAATGTCAATGTCAAACTGGCTCTTTCCAAGGTTAGTTGATACAGTACCAAAATTCAGCTGTAGTGATTTTTTCTTTAAGAGTTCAAAACAACAACTGCTGTACATTATTCTTTTTGTAACTTTAACTTTATTAACTTTTCCTTCAGCTAAACCATTATTGTAATCGTAAAGAATAGCATTCTTAACTGCATCTATATCTCTAAGCATGCCATTAACAAATGAATTAATCTCTTATAGTTCTAAATTGTTCTATTTGCATTTTCTTAATGTTAGATATAAAACAGCATGTAGGCAATTTTTAGAAGAACTAAAATTGATTATAGTACCTTTAAATCTAATATCTTTATGATCTTTGATTGTAACTATGAAATATTATCTATATAATTAAATTAGAGGAACTTAAAAAGCATTTAGTTCTTCTAATTATGAATGGAGGTAATGAATGTGGAGCAATGGACACCTATAAAATATGAGACTTTAAAATGGGAAAATAAGAGTGATTTACAGTATTTGTCAAGGAGCAGTAGGAGTAAAATTCTTTCTACGTATGAATCTTCTCTACCTAATATAATTTTTGATAAAAATGTAGTTTTATCACCAGAGTTAGATGCTGCAATATCCGACTTAATAATCAATATTTCGCGATTTGATATTATCCAAAGTCAAAAAGGTTTTTCTTTTCCAACAGTATTGTTGCGTAGTGAATCAGCCGCAAGCTCTCAAATAGAAAACTTAACTTCAAGTATTAGAAATATCGCTTTAGCTGAGCTAAGTTCTAAATCACCTCAAAATGCACAACTAATTGCAAGAAATGTTGCCGCAATGCATACTGCGTTAAAAACCTCCGAATCAATATCTGTAACTACTATTCTCAAGATTCATAAAGAACTAATGCAACTCTCTCCAACTAATTTTGCAGGCGAGTTTAGAAATCAAGCAGTTTGGGTCGGAGGTACTAACTATTCTCCACATGAAGCAATCTTTGTTCCGCCACATCATTCACACTTGAGATATTATATGAACGATCTAGTTGCTTATGCAAATAGATATGATGTTAATCCAATTGTTAAAGCAGCAATCATCCATGCACAGTTTGAAACAATTCATCCGTTTATCGATGGCAATGGCCGTACAGGCAGAACCTTAATTCATAAGTCCTTAAAAGATGATGGGGTATTACAAACTGTTGCACTACCAATTTCTGTTGGTCTTCTAAACAATACTAATGAATATATGGACGCCCTTTTATCTTTTCAGCAAGGAAACCCTATTCCAATTATAGAACAGGTATTCATTGCTTTAGAATTAGCTATAGTTATAGGTGACAAAGTATCTAAAGAAATTTCGTTAATTATAGATAAATGGGAAAGCATAATAAACGAAAAAATAACATCTTCAATATGGCAGTTACTATATTTACTTATTGAACAACCTGTAGTAGATTCGGCATACATATCAAATAAATTAGATATATCCATCAGAGGTGCGAATAAACTAATAAACAGAGCAATTGATTATGGTGTTTTAAGACGCATTGGAAACGAGCGCAGAGGTATATTCTATCAATCAGATGAAATCATTTCTGTCATGGATGAGATTTCCGATTTAAATATACTAAGGCGCAACTTAGACTAACATACTTTAAAATATTTGTGTGCATTATATAATTATTTAAGAAGCCTTGATTGCATGAGTAAGTTAGCCCACTTATAAAATATTCATAAGTTCTTGGTTTAACTAGCTAGAGGTAATGAATCTAGTTTCCTAAGCTCTTGAATAAATACCTTAAATGCTGCGTCATCGTCTAAGATAGCCCTAGGATGGTCGTTAATCCACTGGGTAATACAGTTTTGGTTTGGTTGTCGCTAACTTCTCCAATGAGCGTTCCTTTAGGATTAAAGCGATGGATATATTTGTCATTTGCAAATTGACCGACTAGGGGTGCGGATGGTATTCGATACAGAAACAAACAATGACATACATAAACAACTATTATGGGTTAAAGAACAATGTAAAGAAATATGTTGAAACTTAATTTTGCCATAGAGCAAGCAACAAAATATTTTAGTGATTCTTTAGAAGATGTATTAGATGGTATAGGAACTAATATACATGTTATGATTCAAAAGATGGAAATTATCTAAATTAATATAAACTATATAATAAGCGATAGCTTGAGGATTAAATTACGCTGTTGAAATAAGGAATTTCACATATATATACTATTTTTGAGAGAAAGACAGTAGTATTATACTGAGTTCATAGATATCTCAGAAGGAAGTATCTCTTTTTAGAGTGTATCTAGACAAAAAAATTTACTATTAAACACATATAAATACATATTAGAAAACTAGTAAAAGAATTTCTTTAAGGAAGTGCTTTTACTAGTTTAAGGAGTTAATAACAAAGATTCTAGCATATGCAAAGTTGATATATCATTGTAAAACAATTTACTACATTATTTCATAAATAGAATGTATCTTAATTTACTGTTGTGGGAAGCTTAATTATAATTAACTCTCCTGGAGGTTTGCCAAATGTCATTTCCAAAGGAGAATATTTACGTAGTAGTACATCTATACTGAGAAATCCAATCATTTCATTGGTTTTCTATAGATTAAATATTATAGAACAGTTTGGTACGGGAATTGCGAGAATAAACAAAGAGTATCAAAATAGCATAGTTAAACCTGCTTTTTGTGTGAGTAATAATAATATTTTTTATAGTTTTACCCGTTATTGATCAGGATGTGCTTGACTTAAATGAAGACGAAAAATTATTGTTAGAAATTTTTAAGGATGAAGTTAAGTTAACAAGGTCTGAGGTTGAGTTAGAATCAGGGTTTAATAAATAGAAAACTCTTAGAGTAATCAATAATTTAATTGACAAGAACATCTTAATGAAAAGAAGGAAAGTGCTAGGCACAGCCTACAGCCTTAGATAAACCAATTGCCTACAAATCTATAAGAACTTATAGTGCAACACAATCTTCCCAACATACTTGACCATTTACAACAAGAATTTTGTCTTACTGTGGTATGCGAAAATCACAAAGTCAATTAATAGTCTAAGTTCATTTTTATGTTTTTGTTGCAGTAGCACTAATTAATGGATAAGCTACACAAAATAGTCAAATAGAAACCAAACGATGATATAATAAGAAAGTAGCGGGATGGATACTAAATGCCTAAAAGATATGAAGAGCAGTTTAAGAAGCAGACAGAAATGGCTTAGAGCCAATGTTAATGAGTGAATGTATATATTAATAAGTTGACTTTAAGAGGGGATAGTAATTTATGAGTAAAAAAACTTATATATCAATTGATTTAAAATCGTTTTATGCTTCTGTAGAATGTATCGAACGTGGACTAGATCCTCTAACTACAAATCTTGTTGTTGCAGATAATAGTCGTACTGAAAAAACTATATGTCTTGCAGTTTCACCGTCTTTAAAATCTTATGGGGTAAAGGGTAGACCAAGACTGTTTGAAGTAGTTCAGAAGGTAAAAGAAGTGAATGCTTTAAGATTAAGCAATTTAAAAGCAAGAAAATTCAAAGGTAAATCATATGACTATAATCAACTTAAATCATCACCGCATCTAAAAGTTGACTATCTAGTAGCAACACCTAGAATGGCTTTTTACATAGAGTACAGTACAAGAATCTATGATATCTATTTAAAGTATGCCTCACCAGAAGACATACATGTGTATTCAATAGATGAAGTGTTTATAGATATTAGCAGTTATTTAAAAAGATATCATTTTACAGCTAGAGAACTCACTACAAAGATTTTAAGAGATATTCTTAAGAATACCGGTATTACAGCGAGTGCAGGAATTGGGACAAATCTTTATTTGACAAAAGTTGCAATGGATATTCTAGCAAAAAAAATTTCTGTTGATAAAAACGGGGTACAGATAGCAGAGCTTGATGAAATGAGTTATCGTAAATTATTATGGTCGCACAGACCAATTACAGATTTCTGGCGGGTAGGTAAAGGGTATGCCAAAAGACTTGAGCGAGTAGGATTATATACTATGGGAGATATTGCTAGGTGCTCAATAGGAGAAAATACAGATTTTCATAACGAAGATTTGCTATATAAGATATTTGGTAAGAACGCAGAACTTCTAATAGACCATGCATGGGGATATGAACCATGTAGCATAAAAGATATTAAAGATTATAAGCCAGAATCTAAAAGTATTAGCTCAGGGCAAGTTCTACACTCAGCTTATACTTTTAATAAAGGTAGGCTAATAGTATGGGAAATGACAGATATGCTTGCACTGGATTTGGTGTCAAAAAGATTTGTAACAAATCAGATGGTGTTAAGGATAGGCTATGATAGAAAAAGTTTGTCAGACCCTACAATAAAGAAAATATACAAAGGGCAAACAAGTACAGATGCTTATGGTAGAGTAAGACCTAAATCAGCACGAGGTACTATAAATTTGGATAGATATACTTCATCAGCAAAATTAATAATAGATGCAGTTTTGGAACTGTACGACAATATAGTAGATGAGAGCTTACTGATTCGCAGAGTTACAATAAGCGCTAATAATATATTAAACGAATCAGAGATAAATGTAGAAGAGAAGGCAAAGCAACTAAATATATTCAAAGATTATGATCAATTGAAAAAAGAGAAAAAGGAAGAAAATATTGAGCTTTCTAAAGAAAGAAAGATTCAAGAAGCTATTTTAGTTATAAAAGAGAAATATGGTAAAAATGCAGTAATAAAAGGAGCTAATCTAGACGAAGAAGCTACAGGCTTAGCTAGAAATAATCAAATTGGGGGGCATAAAAAATGACAGGAAAATATGATGACATCATTAATCTGCCAAGGCATAAATCTAAAAAAAGACCAGCAATGCCAATAAAAGATCGTGCTGCCCAGTTTTCTCCTTTTTCTGCTTTAACAACGTATGAAGAAAAGATTAAGGAAACAGCTAGAATTACAGAAAAAAGAGTTTACTTAGATAAGTACATGATAGAAAAGCTAAGTCACAAGTTAAAAACACTGCAGGCTAAAATTGAAGATGAAATTGAGGTTAGTATCTGTTACTTTAAGCCAGATAAAAAAAAGGATGGAGGAGCTTATATTACTAAGATTGCCATAGTGAAAAGAATAGATGAGTATAACAAGAAGATATTATTAGATGATGGCACTGTAGTTCCAATGGATGAAATTATTAGAATTGAAGCAGATATATTTGAAGAATTATTATAGGAGGAGCAAAAGAATTGGACAAGCTAAATTTTGCACTAAAGACGGGTATATGACTATCATAAAAGAAGGGAATATTCCTATAGGAAATGTCTACTTACATGCTAAAAAAGACTACATTAACTGATTTGTACTAGTTAATATTTCAGCATAAACTCATTCAAATTATGTATAACTAATTTTTCTTTAACTTCGATTAAGAAACCTAAATATGCTGATAGTAAGAAAGGATCATAAAAGATGATTGAAATAAAAGATTTGACAAAAGTATATAAGAGTGGGAAAGGTGTTTTTGATGTCTCCTTTGAAGTAAAACAGGGGGAGGTATTTGGTTTTTTGGGGCCTAATGGAGCTGGGAAAACAACTACTATTAGAAATTTGCTAGGATTTCTGAATCCTGATCAAGGCAGTTGTAGAATCAGCAACTTAGATTGTTGGAGTAATGCAGCTAAAATTCAAGAGTTTGTTGGCTATATCCCTGGTGAAATTGCATTCATAGACAATATGACTGGGATATCTTTTTTGAATCTAATTGCTAAAATGAGGAAAATGCAAAATTTTACAAGAAAGAATGAACTAATTGAAATTCTAGATTTTAATCCAAAAGGCAAAATAAGAAACATGTCAAAAGGTATGAAGCAAAAACTAGGCATTATTACAGCATTCATGCATGATCCTGAAGTGTACATTTTAGACGAACCAACAAGTGGACTTGACCCATTAATGCAGACGATATTTGTAGATATAATACTTGAAGAAAAAAAGCGTAATAAGACTATTTTAATGTCTTCACATAGCTTTGAAGAAATTGAAAGAACATGTGACCGTGCAGGGATTATCAAAGAAGGCAGAATAGCAACTATTCAAGACATTCATTCACTTAAAGCAAGTCAAAGAAAAGTGTTCTCAATAAACGTTTCCTCACAAAAGGATTTAGATAATATAAAAGCTAGTACCTTAGAAGTGGTATCCATTAAAGATAACTTTATTGAGATTGCTATTAGTGGAAATTATGAGGAGTTCTTCAAGGTTTTAAGTAAATGCAATGTTATAAGCCTCGATGCTGCTGCCCAAAATATTGAACAAATTTTTATGCAATATTACGGTACAGAAGGAGGAAAAAATCATGAATAAAGCATTGTTTAAGAATACTTTTAGAAGAAATATTTTTATCCTTATGATTATATTTGCCATCATGGTTATGTATTTGACCATAATAATATCTATGTATGACCCAGATAATACAGATGCAATGAATCAAATGCTTGAAGCATTACCTCAAGAGATTGCTGCAGCTATGGGTTTTAGTACACTTGCAACTGACTTTACATCTTTTATTGCTCACTATTATTATGGCTTTATAATTTTAATGTTCCCTATGATTTATTGCATAATTATGGCTAATAGGTTAGTTGCTAAGCATGTAGATCAAGGTTCTATGAGCTTTCTGCTATCAACCCCAAATACAAGAAGGAGAATAGTTTTAACGCAAGGTATTTTCTTATTATTAAGTATTACTATCTTACACATAGCTATAGCGTTACTAGGAGCTCTAGTTGCACAAGTAATGTTCCCAGGTGAGTTAGATGTTAGAAGCTATATAACTATCAACATAGGTGCCATGTTTTTAATGTATTCCATTAGCTCTATTAGCTTTTTCTTTTCTTGTCTATTTAATGAAAGCTCAAAATCTACTATGTTTGGCACAGGTGTTCCTGTTTTGTTTTTTATTCTTAATATGCTTTCTAATGTGAGTGCAGAAATTAATTGGCTAAAAAACTTCACTATTTTCTCCTTGTTTGACGTGGGTAAAATACTTCAGGGAGAGACTACCATAATTTTTATTGTTACTTTCTATAGTCTGACGACACTTATTCTTTATTTTGCTGGGATAACTATCTTTAATAAGAAAGATTTAGCTATTTAAACTGCATTTAATAATATAACATCGATAGAGTTGAAAAGGGTGCTTCTATTGAGGGTACATTAATCTAAGAGTCATTGTACTGAAATACCTCTTCAAATGGTATATAAACTGCAATATAAGTAGTCTAATTAAAACTTTAGAAATTTTAATGAATAAAATATGGACATTCAACTAAAGAGAGTATTGCTTTAGTGTATAACAAACATGAGAAAACTAGCTAGAAATAGTGGAAAGAAAAGTAATTATTTGAAGAGGTATACCAATGAAAGAAGAAAAGATGAATAAGATATTTAGAAAGTTTAATCCTGAAAAAGACGTTGTGCGTTGCACATACGGAAGAGCAAAGGTTCGCAAGCTTCTGGATACTTATGCAATAGCAGCAGTTAACTTATATGGCATAATACGTAGAGAATAATTGGTTGAAATTTTTGATAAGCAAAGCTCATACATTACAACTGTTGAAGAAATGGTAAAGAATATCCTTTAGTAGATAGAAATGTAAAGGAGTTAAAATAATGGTTTGAGTGAGGTATCACGCACGATTAAGAACATTCTTACCAGCAAGCTTAGAGTTATATGAGTTGCCTTTAGTTTGCTTTTAAGTAATGCTTCAAGGAGTCAATCGACAAACCACTTTCTAATAACTTAGTTATACACTTTAACGTACAATTATGCAGATTGTAAAGGATTACAGGTTGCCTTTGTTAACCTAAATACAATGTATAAGGAGATAGTGCAGTACTCTTGCACAATAAAAACATGAAAAGTTTCGAAGATTTTCTAATCAGAATTGAAGACGACAGTAAGAGGCATAGGATGATCCAATTGCTTAGTTATATTAGTAATAAGTTCCCTCAATTAAAAGAAGAGATTAAATGGAGCCAACCAATGTTTACTGATCATGGTACTTTTATAATAGGATTTAGTGTTGCTAAAAATCATATAGCTATTGCTCCAGAGGCCATAGCCTTAAATAAATTTGAAGATGATGTCGCAAATGCTGGCTATGAAAGGACAAAAGAACTTTTTAAGATAAAGTGGACTGATGAGATTAATTATAACTTGCTTGAGAAGATTATTAAGTACAATATAGTTGATAAAAAAGATCATAAGAAGTTCTGGAGATAATATAACACATAAAAAAGGAGCACATAATGAACCTAACCATAAAAAGAGCAACAGTAGGTGATGCTGATAGTATTAAATTTTTGTTTGAAAAAATAGGCACAGATAATATTGTTATTAATCATTTATTTTTTGACTCAGAGAAGAATGTTTTACTAATCGCAGAAGTGGATAGTAAGCCAGCTGGATTTTTATATGGATATATATTAAATGATATTAGAGTAAATAGAGATATGATGTTTTTGTTTTCAATCGATGTAATAGAAGAATATCGCCAGCAGGGCATAGCAACTAAACTTATTGAGATGTTAAAGGAAATAGCTAAAGAAAATGATTGTGTGGAGGTTTTTGTTCCAACTAACAAATCTAATATTGCTGCGACTAAAACATATGAAAAAACAGGAGGAGTAAGAATGCATGAAGATGATGTATTCTACTTATATAGACCTTTATAAAGAGAAACCAAAATCCTGGTAAAGAGCTCAATTGATTAATAGAGCATTATACTAGGATTTTTTGCTTTTATGTGGAGTATAAAACATTATATAAACGAGTAACGTTTTATTGAACTAATTAATAACTATGTCAAAAGTCTGTCAAATTCATTTATAATACTTGATAGATAAAAGACTATCTAGATAAAATATAATCAATGAAGTTTGAGGGGTGAGATTATAGAGCTAGTACAACCTATAAAGGATAAAGAAAGAATTGAAGATTTGAAAAGAGAGTTGAAAATTAGGAACTATAAGTACTACATTTTTGCAACAATAGCATTAAATACTGGTATGAGAGGAGGAGATATTGTACCTCTTAAAGTAAAGGATGTAAAAAGAAAATCACATATATATTTAAGAGAACAGAAGACAAAAAAACTTCAGTATTTCCCAATAAACACTCAATTAAGAGGCGAACTTGATCACTATGTTATAGGGAAGGATGATGAAGACTATTTATTTCCAAGCAGACAAAAGAATAGTCAAGGTATAAAAACTCATATAACTAGAGTCCAAGCTTACAGATTTATTAAAGCAGTTGCAGTAGACTTAGGTATTGAAGAGTTTGGACTGCATTCATTTAGAAAGTCATTTGGATACTTCTTCTATAAGAAAACTAAAGATATCGTGCAGCTAATGCAAATATTTAATCATAGTTCACAAAAAATAACAAAACGTTATATTGGAATTACACAAGAAGAAATAGACGAAAGTCTAGAAGATTTTTTTATTTAGTAGTTAGAAAGAAAATCACTGAATCTAGAATGCGTAAGGCTTGATGTTTACAGTAACATGGAAGAATGTAATCTAAGCTAGAGTATATTTTTTTTGTATAAAATGGTTTATCTTTACACAGAGTCTGATAGTTAGTAGGGTATTTGAGGAAGACTGAAACATGGAGCGATAAAGAAAGTGTTCCAATTTGAGAACAAACAATCAGATTAAAAGTAATTAGTTTGAGTTCATAAAGAAAGATCTCAGAATAGGCAAGGATATGTTCCCGCTTTTAGTAGTCAACTTAAGTAAGAAAACTACCTGCTAAGAGGGGAATTGTTCTTTATTTGAATATAATCACAAATTAAAACACATATTATAATAAATAATTTAATACATGGAAGTACAAAAATCTTAAATTTATGCTGTCATGACACCGATAACAGAGGTATTTGCTTTGTTTCAAATAATTTGACAATAAAATTGGCAGATTTATAATAAAGAGAGAGACATATGTTTGATAGTTTGCAGTACCTATTTGAGCGGCACACTGTTAAGTATATGTCTTGAATTTTAAAATATTGGAGTGATCCCCAATGAAAAAATGGTTGTCTTATGTTTTGTTACTTGTTTTGCTTTTTAGCTATTTTCCTATCTATCAAGGAGAATCAAATCCTAACTATCAGTATAAGTTTATAAGCGGAAGTGGTGATGATATAAGCTCTCACTACACAAACACATCCCAATCTGCAATTGGACTCGTTGTTTACTCAACAACACAGAGTTCTATTAGTAGTATCAGTGAATGGGGTGATAGTTTTAATCTTTTAGTACTTAGTAATATTGAGTTCAATGGACACATAGGAGTTGAAAATGTATTTTTGCTTGGAGAAGCAAAGTATATAAGTGGCAACATAACAAAAATAGGTATAAATGAAGAAGGCAACCCACTAGCTGCTATAGAATCTAATTTTTCTGATGAAGATTTAAGCAATAATTTAGCAGAATCTAGAATACGTACGAAGTATACAGGTGATCAAGCTTTAGACCATGATGAGTCTTACTACGACTTGTTTATTGATCAAGGTGTTACAATAACAGTAAACAGTAGACTAAGAATAGATAAACGGTTGACTGTTAATGGTAGTTTAGTTGGAAGTGCGGGTGGGGTACTAGAGCTTAGGCAAGGTAGTAGCTTTGATTTAAGTAATGACAATTTGTACGAAAGTGATGCAAATACTATATTTGACGTTAGTAGATTAAGCAATCAAGAGTATAGCGAGTTTGAGTATATAAATGATAAGTGGGTATACAGAAGTCAAAATAATGATGAAAACAACAATGGCCCTGGAGATAATCCTATAGAAGCAAATGAATTTACAATAAGCATGAATCCAGTAGAAGATATTGCAGAGGTATCGTACAGCACTACTGGGTCTGCAATAGATATAACTGACTTCTCTCTACCAGTAGAGTTTAACTCAAATGAGATTAATTTTAACATAAGTGTATATGATGGAAGAGAAGTAGTAGAAGTAGTTTTTAGATCAAATAATGTAGAGAGAAGATATAGTCTAGAAAATGGGTTAGTAATAGAAGAAGTCAATGACACAAAAACTTATTCAGTAGTGATTAACCCCATAGAAACCGATAATAATGGTTATTTCGTGTTTGATTTAGAGATAGTTACTCAAGATTATAGTGAGCCACAAATCTCTGATAATGGGTTTTCTATTGACTTCAATCCACCTGAAGGAAGCACACCCCCGACTGTTAGATACAAAGTTGACTTAGACAGTCAGCAAGAGCAAGTTTACAATCAAGAAAGCGGTCCACATTATATAGAACATGATGAAGCGATTAATTTTTTTATTGAAGCGGGATCTTTTGGGGAATATGATGTAGAGCTTGATACTATCGAGGTTGAGCATGGTAATGGAGATAGATATGTATTATCAGTGGATAACGGAATTACTTATGAGAACAATCTATATACATTTGCAATAACCCCAGTTCAAGTACCTCAAATTAGAAGTAGCAAAATATATTTTGGTTTTAGAGTTAAGCTGAATTGGAAAGGTAATCCAGGTAGTGATGATAATAATCAAGGAAACAGCTATTATTGGATTATGCTTAATTATGACGATGCAGCTGGCGAGGTTTCACTAGATCAATATGAAGTATTCGAATATGGAGAGTATGGGGTAGAAGAGGGCACCGACTTAGTTCTTACTGTTAAACCAGGAGAGTTTAATAAGATAAGAGAAATTTATATTGACGGCGACCAAAAAAATATATCAAACCCTTATGTTGAGCAAATATTTGAGATTAAAAACATTGATAGAGGATTTGGTGTAAATGTTGAATTTATTGAATATGGAGATGGTTCAAGCCATGTAATTACTATAAAAGAACCAAATCATGGTACTATTGAGGCTTCTGTTGGGGAAGTTATAAATAATGAGATTGATGTTCTTGATGGTTATTATGAAAACTTTAGGATAATTCCTGATGAGGGATATGCTTTACAATCTTTCACTATAGAGAGTGAGTCTGATATATTTGATTATACTAGATATCTTACATATCATTCAGAAGACAGGGTTTTCACTTTTTATTATGATGATATTACTGAAGACTTTAATGTTGAAGCAGTTTTTGTTGAAGAGGATATAACAGGAGTTTTAGATAGAAGTTATGCAGTATTAATAGAACCACAGTTTACCCCATTTTGGATTAGCTCTGACTTTTCAACATTAGACTCTGGAGATGATTACATAGCTGAAATAAAAGAAGCTTTAACTAACGAGTTTGCAAATATTGGGTATACAATTGCAATTGAGGAAATAGAGGTTAGCAATGTTTCAAACGTAGATGCTGAAGTAGGTTATGGAACATTTGACTTTACAATAAGAGAGTCATCTATCCAACAAGGATATATTGTAGAAAGTTATGACCATGTACTATTCAAGGTCTCTGGTTTATACAATAATGATAAAGTTGAAGAAGTACGTGTTGCTAATTTGTTGTTTGAAACTGGTGGGTTTGGGTCTTTTGGAGTTCCTCCAATTGACCTAGGATATCTTGAGGTGTTTGGACCGAATTATGTCCACATTGAAGGATATATGAGTCCAGATGTTAGAGGAGCTTTTGAGGGTATAAACGAAAACAAGTTAGAGATTAAGCAACAATATTATCGCGTACAACTTCATATTACAAATAAAGGTAGTAATTATGACGATTCTCTGAACTGGTTTGCTTTTGACTTAATTCAAGATAATGCATTTGCATTAAAAGTAGATGCACAAAGTGGGGGTTTTACTCAAGAAACATATGAATGGAGCCTTAATAGGTATGCAGAACTTTCAACAGGGTCTTATGCTTCAGAAGTATTTTTCGGAAACGATACATTCGTTATAAGTTTACCCGACCATGGTCTCGGAGATATTAAAAGCTTAGAAATTGAGGAAGGCAATTTTAGGGGATATAACGTTACTAAAGTCGACCAAACATATGAAGTAGTATTTTTGTCAGACTTTTACAATAAAGTTGTTCTCAACTTATTAATCAATGAAGAACTTGAAAGAACCTTAACTGTAAACAGGGTAGGAGTAAAAATAGATTCGTATGAACGTCATGAGCACAGGTATGGAGGTGTACTGCACGGCACTCAACCTGGTTCCAGAATCGATTTTGATCAAGGTGAATATCAAGTCTACGCTACATATTATATTCCAGACTTCAACGATGAAGCTCCTTATGGTATTTATGTAACAAAGCATTATAGCAGCGGATTAATTACAACAGAGGTCATTGATGAGTTAGTTATGACAGGAAATGATATGACAGAAGACAAGTTCAGTGGAGTCTTTATACCTGAAGATAATGAGAATGAATCAAGAGGATTTGTTTCTTCTTGTGACTATTTGCTATACACAGGAAACAAAGCCAATGCCCCTATTAGTATCTATGTAACGGTATTAAAGGATAATCTATCTGCTAGCGATGAGTTTGGAGGTGTTTTCTTTGGTTCTGGTGCGGGTGTTCAGTGGGACAAGAGTTGAGATGGGAGGAAATAGAATGAGTAAATTACTGAAGAAAATGAGGACACTTATCTTGATAATCTCATTGAGCATTATTCAGCTGATACCTGCATTTGCTCAAGATGGCAATGATATTCTAATTTTAAGTGCGTTTTATTCACATTCTTCATATAGTGTTGCGGTAAGCGGAACAACGCATGAGGATGTACTAGCTGTAGCAGTATTATTATATGATGTTGATTCTGAAAACCTACTTAGAATGGAAACTTTTAAAGTAGTTGATGGAAGATTTAGTGGGTCAATATCAATTAGATTATTCAAAAATGGAATATATACTATTAAAGCAGCTAATTATGAAGGAGGAAAGTACAAAGAAGCAGCATTTTCATATGCAGAGCCTCCACCAATATTACCACCACCGCCACCACCGCCACCACCGCCTGCTCCTAGACCTCCTGATATAGGTTCAGGTAGTCTTGCTGGGGAGAATTACATTATAATAAATCCTCCTCCACCGCTGCAGACTGCTTTTATAGGAGCACCGTTTATGTTTAATGTTGAAAGAGATGATATTTTAAGCGCTATGTCTCAATTTGAAGGAAATGGTACTCCTAGTAATTTAGCGATTAATATGCAATCACCACCACCTGAGTCGTGGGGGTCTCCAAATGAGGAGGATTCTCCATTAATGCTTCGTCTACAAAGCAACTCGATTGATGATATGGTTAGCCATAATGTAGATACATTGCAAATAAATACAGATTTTGCATCTATTCAGCTTGGAAACAATGTGTTAAACCAGTTGAATAACTTAAGTGAAAGAGACGTTACGGTAAGTATGGAGTCAGTTTATCCTCCGTTAGATAATGAATTATCAAGATTAATTGGCATTAGGCCTATTATACGATTTGAAGTAAGAGCAGATGGTGAGTATGTTTCAGATTTTGATGAACCTATAAAGCTAACAATAGACTATGAAAAAGAAATTTCAGAAAAGATTGAAGCTTTACTAATTTACAAAAGAAGCTATTCAATAGATGAAATGAAAGAGGAAAACGAAAAACTTCTGATTATGAGTAATTATGTTAGATTACTCTCTGAAACTTATTATAATCTTGCAAGAAGACATTTTGTTATAGATACCAATTCACTTTCTGACTTTATGGTTGGTTACAACGAAGTAAATTTTTCAGATGTAAAATCAAATGATGAGTATTTTAATGCTGTTACATATATTGCCGCGAGAGGAATTACAGCTGGTACAGGTAATAGCATGTTTAGCCCAAACTCAAATTTAACTAGAAGTGAGTTCTTAGTTTTGCTAATGAGAGCTTTTAATATAGAAACTGACAATGATATTGAAAGCAATTTTGTTGATGCAGGTAACACTTGGTACACAACTGCATTGGCAACAGCGAAAAAAATGGGCATCTCAAGCGGAATTGGAAATGATATGTTTGCTCCAACTAAAGAAATAACAAGACAAGAAATGTTCGCAATGATTACTAATGTTCTAAGAGTTACAGATAGGCTTCCTGAGACCGATGGAGTAGATTATCTTACTAATTTTGAAGATAAAGATCAGATAGCGAAATGGGCAATAGAATCTATACGTTTACTAGTTGAGATTAATGCAATCGATAACATTAGTGAAATAACCCCTACAAGCACAGCAACTAGAGCTGATGCAGCACAACTTATATACAACTTGTTAAGTAACTAAAAATTGCCTCCATTTTATAGAGTTAAATAAACTTTATAAACTGGAGGCAATCTTACTTTAGTTCCTTGTCAGCTCAAAAAATAAATCTAAATAGTTTCCACTATTAATTTCTTCAGTATATATAGCACCATCTATTGGGCTCACAAGAATATAATATGAAGTGCTACTTTTCTTTCCTTGGTAGAGGTATGCTTTTTTAATATGATTAGAACTAGGCATATCAAAATACAAGATTGAGTTAGGATCAAGAGAAGATACTTCTGAATAATCACTTGATTTAATGATCTCATATCCCTCCTTATAAGTAATAGCAGGCGATACATAAATAAGATAAACAAAAGAAAAGACTACTAATACCACTGTCAAAATAAAAAGTTTAGGTTCACTCTTAGAATCCCTACTTTTATAGTTAATAATGTTAGAAAAAAGGAATGTAACAAGGATTACAGTTAATAATCTTGTATCAAAGACATTAGCATAAGTAACATATTGCATGTAATAAATTAGTGAAATAGTAAGAATACAAAGTATGATTTCGGCTAAAAACACCTTTTTATCCTTTGACATAATATACACTCCAATCTATAAAGAATTATAGCACAAATAAAAGACTGCTTGAACATTAAAATGGAAGAAAATGGATTTTAATCATTTTAATTTGATGGTATAATTGAGTAAAGTTAATGATCTGATAATAATTTCGTAAATATTAGTTTATTATTTAGGTAAATTCAAGGAGGGCTGCTTGAAACAATAGAACATTTCATCTGTGTCATAGGACAATATCAAGATTTTTGGAGGAAAAGAAATGAAAAAAACCATAGCAATTATTCTTGTATCATTACTAGTTTTTAGTGGCCTTGTTGTTTCAGCAAAGACAGAGAGAGAACTTCGAACCCTAGAGGGTTCTTATAAGATAGATGTATCTATATCAAATTCAGACAATGCAAATTTACAGCTAAAACACTCATATGGGATAGACAGGTCGCTTACTCCTGATTTAATTGATCACTCATTTGTTGTTGATATAAAGTATGTAGATGGGCAAATGCTCTTATTTAATAGAGGAGAAGAAATTAAAAATAGTGGGATGAGCTCAAACAATGAGCAGTTTAACTTTAACTTTGTGTATGAAGTGCCAAACTCTGCTATACCTGGAATTGGATATCAAATAACTGCAGTAGTAAAATTTAATGACTCTCTTAAAAGCTTTGATGATATATCAGCAACTAGGCTAACTTTATATTATATACATCAAAGAGATGGCGAAACTCGGTATGGAAGTATAGGTAACGGGACATTTACAATTACTAAAGTAGGAAATGAAGTAGAGGATGAGCCAGTAGATCATACTTTACAGATGCAAGATGCTAAGCCAATGGCATTGACTTTTGTAAAAGGGCTGGTTCAAGTTAAAAGAGCAGGGACAGATCAGTTAGTAAGAGCTAGAAGAAACATGCCTATAAATCCTGGTGACACTGTATATACAGGAAGAGATTCTTATGCAGATGTTGGCTCAAATATGGGTGAATTTGCAATTAGTGGACATGATTTTACATTGATGCCGATGTCGTCATTTGTAGTTCCCCATGAAAAGGTTGAGGTCCCAAGGAAAAGTAAAGTGAGAGTTATAGCTGAAGACATGATAGATAATGTTAAGAAGCTCTTTAGCGATGATTTTGAAATAGAGACACCATCAGCGGTTATGGGAATACGTGGTACTGATTTTATTATTGATGTAGATTATGATGGTAATACTACTGTACTTTTAATTGAGGGTAGTGTAGAAGTTAAAAGTAAATATGATGACAGTAGTGTAATGCTTGAGCCTGGTCAAAAGGTAGTAAGTATGCTCAACAATCCAATCGGTCAAATAGAAGAGCTTAATATGTATGAAAGAAGTTTATTTGATGAGATTGACTATGACACTTTACCTGATTACTATTCTGATTTAGGAGAAGATGAAGTAATCGAAGATATTGAAGCATATAATATGCAAAGAGATAGCGAAATAGATAATGAGCTTATTATTGATGAGGACCCTACTGTTGGAGAGATTGCTCAAGGTGAAGTTGAGAATGATGAAGGAGATGGGCTGGGATTATTCCTAGGAATAGTTGCTGCTGTTATTCTTGTCATAATAATGCTTATAAGAAAATTAATTATGATTATATTTAAAAAGAAATAGCATATAATAATAAAAGGGATAGTTAAAAAGTATGCTATCCCTTTAAATTTGCTAAGGTTTAGTAGTTATACAGGTTTAGCTATTGGCATTATCATCTAATGGGTCATGAATCACATATCCAATATCCCACCAGTTAACAATTGCATCCATAAGCGAATCTGCTGAAAAATATCGATCTTTTCCTCTAGGTGTTCCATCATTAGGATAAGTTTGTCCCCAGTTATTAGGGTCATAAACTTCAAAATATGAGTCATCATCGACTTCCACATAACCTTTCACAATGATAAAGTGCCCATCATCATAATCATAAAATCTGTTTATGCGCATATCTACTCTAGGATCTACTGGAATGTATCCCATGTCAACACATAAAAGTATGATGCTATTGTCCTCAATAGTTTCTTTCATCTCTATTATGCCAGATTCTTTGTCATCTGAATTAAAAAAGATAAATCCATAGTCTACGTTGTGCCCTTTAAAATATGTCTGTACTGTATTAGTAGACCACCATCCACCTTGTAATAAATATTTATTTCTAGCATCTTCTGCTGTTTCACTGAAAGATTCATCAAGCCAGTGAAGTGCCATAACAGCAGAACTAGGGCCACAATTATTATTGCTGTGTTCTCCAGTTTCACCTTGGTCAATAAACCAATTATAATCCCTATTATTTCCTACATAATAGTTTACTTCTTGGCCTCCAAACCATTCATCAACGTTGCTTTCAATTCTAGCACTTTGCTCCTCTATTAATCTATCTCTTTCAGTAATCTCCACTTCTTGGCAAGCACTAAAAATTAATAATACAATAGCTATAATTAATACAACATGTTTTCTTTTTTTTAATTGCATAAAGAATCCTCCTAAAAAATAGATTCGTCACAAATAGTTAACAGAGTCTCTTTAATGAGTATATATAAAAAACAATACTCCATTGATATGCTATCATTACTTTGATATATACTCAAATAGTGTAAAAAACATTTATCAAAATATACCATTGAATAAGATAATAAGCAACAAGTGTGTCTTAAAGAGTTAAACGTACAAGAAATTTGATTATATAATGAAATTCTTATATAATATATGAGGATTTTTGCTATAAGGTGTTGACATGAGTATATTCATGAGTTAACATATAACAAAACCCGCATATAAGTAATATGCGTTATTAGGAGGAAGAGTTATGGATATATTCAGAGCAGGGGTGCAATCAGTTATAGACTATGTAACAGTTAATCGAGCCATATCACTAACTATTGCATTTTTCCTTTCTGGGGCAATAACTGAATTTTTATCTCAAGGTGCAGTGTTAAAGTATTTTGGACCAAAGTCAAATAAGGTGCTGGCTTATCTGATAGCTAGTGTATCAGGTGCAATTTTGACAGTGTGCTCTTGTTCAGTACTACCAATGTTTGCAAGCATAAGGAAAAAGGGAGCAGGAATAGGTCCTGCTGTTACATTCTTATTTGCAGGCCCATCTATTAATGTATTGGCTATAGTTTTTACATTTACTTTAGTAGGAGTGGATATTGGATTTGTTAGAATAATTGGAGCTGTTATATTATCAATAGTTATAGGTTTAATTATGTTTGTCTTATATAATAAGAGTGAAGAGACTGATAGTGATAGCAAAGCATTTGTAATTGATGATAGTAATAACAGAACTTTTATTCAAAATGCGTTATACTTCTCAACTTTACTAGGAATTCTAGTAGCACATTATTGGCATCCAATGACAAGAAACATACTTGTAGTTTTACTATTCATTCAACTATATGCTTTCTTTGATAAGGAAGAGTTACTTGATTGGGGTGTTGCAACTTGGGATTTAGCGAAAAGAATTATACCACTTTTCTTTATAGGTGTTTTCTTAGCAGGAATTATTGAAGCAGCAATTTCACAGGAGCTCATGGCAAGCTTAGTTGGAAACAACAGTTACGCAGCTAACCTGTTAGCCAGTAGTTTTGGTGCGTTAATGTATTTTGCAACTTTAACGGAAGTCCCAATAGTTAATAGTTTCTTAGCTTTAGGTATGTTTAAAGGACCTGCCTCAGCATTGCTAATAGCAGGGCCATCACTTAGTATTCCAAACATGATTGTAATTTCAAAAGTGCTAGGCATTAAGAAAACGGCAACATATATATCTTTAGTAGTAGTTTTAGCTGCAATTGTAGGTAAGATAGCAGGAATATTGGTTTTTTAGTGTGTGTTAATTGATAGTTGCAACAAAAGAATTTGAAAGATGTTTTAATGAAAAATTTAAAGGAGGAATCTAGTATGAGAATTGAGGTATTAGGAACAGGCTGTCGTAAGTGCAAAAAGCTATATGCTGTTGTGGAAAAAGTGTTAAAAGACAACGGTATTGAAGCTGAGCTGTTAAAAGTTGAGGACATAAATGACATAGCTGAATATGGTGTTATGAAAACTCCTGCGCTTGCAGTAAATGGCGAAGTTGTTTTAGTAGGTAAGGTACCAAGTGCTGACGAGGTACTAGAGCTAATAAAGAAGTAGTAAGTTAAGGGAGGATCTATAAGATGAGAATGCTCGAGCAATTTTTTCCAGAGTTCACTGAAAAGTTTAATGAAATAGATCAGCTTTTAGAAGAGAATAGAGTAATTGATAAGAAAACTTATGAGTTCATATGTTTTGCTTTAGCTATTAAAGCGAGATCACAACCATGTGTGCTTAAGCATTTTAAAGGAGCATTAGACCAAGGTGCTACTGTTAAAGAGTTAAGCTATATTTTAGCACTAACAACTCGAGAGGCAGCTGGTGGAGATGACTGCTTTACTCATGGAACAATAGGTGACTGGCGAGAAATTATAAAAGGCAATGTTGATTGTGGGTGTGAGTTTGATTATACAAGTAAAGATGAGTAATATTTGACCTAAGGCATTTGTCTTAGGTTTTTTTTATTTATTGAAGGAATATCTGATATTTTATAGAAATATATGTCATCAAAGCTTGGAGGTTTATCAATGTGGATATATGCTCGTCTGTTAATATATGTAATTTTAATGTTTACATTCGCTTTTGTAATAACTACTTTACCTAGATATTTTAGTTTTAGTAAGTCAAGTTTCAATAAGGCTACTGGGATTGGCTTATTTGATGTTTTATTTGATAAGGGGACTTATGGAGAATTTTTGACATATAGGATGCTTGAAAACTTTGGTGATGATAGCCAAGTATTTGCAAACATATATCTTCCTAAGGCAAATGGGGAAACAACAGAAATAGACTTGCTACTTGTCTCGAAAACAGGTATATACGCTTTTGAATCTAAAAATTATAGTGGTTGGATATTTGGAAATGATAAAAATAAGTACTGGACGCAAACACTCCCAAATAAACAAAAAAACAGATTCTTTAATCCTGTATGGCAAAATGCTGGACATATAAGTGCACTAAAAAATGTATTAGGAATTGATGTAGATGATGTCTATAAATCATATATCGTGTTTAGTGAAAGATGTGAATTAAAGGAAATAGAAGTTACATCAAAAAATGTGTTTTGCTTAAAGCGAAACAATCTTATGAGAGTCTTAAAACAAGACTTTAACACCTCATATAAGTGGCTCACAAATAAAAGTATTAAAACTATTTCAGAAATATTAAATGATTATACTTTAGCTTCAAAAGAAGTAAAAGATGCACATATAGCAGCGATCCAAAGGAAACATGGCAGGAATTAATAAGGAACAAGCATGTTTAACGCTTGCTCCTTGGTTTTATCGGTTATGGGATGTCTTTTTCGAACCAATGAACAAGAAAGCAGCACCCATAGCTATTAAAATAAAAACAGGGTAAAAAAATGCTTCAAAACTGTAACCAGAAACTACTGTCCTCTGTATACTTTGCATAGCCCATTTATGAGGAGAAAGATTTGATAAAAGCAACAGAGCTTTGTTTTGTACAATTTCAAGAGGCCACATTGTTCCACCTAGCATTCCAGTAGCAATGAGAACTATTGGAACAATGGTGTCAAGTTGCTCATATGTTTTTATGAATCCTGAAAGAAATAGCCCAAAACTTGTCACACAGAAAATAAAAGCTGCAAATACTATAAGTAATAACCCCGTATTTATACCCCAGTTAGCACGAGTTATAATTCTTCCTATAATGAAAACTAGTGAAATTTGTGCTAACCCTGTTATGAAAGAAACAAGTAATAAGCTTGAAACATTACTAAAATTTGAAATGGGTGTTACTAGTTTCCTTTGCCATGTACCATCTTGTTTCTCTTTTAGAATATCTCCTACAAGGTAGACAGCTGTAAATGAGACAAAAAACAAAGCAAATCCAACTAGGTAATGCAAACTAGGGACATAATTCCAGTCTTGGTTAATATCTAAGGTAGTTAAAGATACTGAAATAGGTACTCTGTGCTTGAAGTAAAAATCACCAGTGCTAAAAATATTACCCCTCAAAAGTGCTTCGTCTTCAACTTGGTAATTATCTACAAGAATGTTTACAATATTATCTATTGTATTGATTTCTATGTAAGCAGATCTAATATCAGATATAGCTTGATAGAGTTCAACAGAATCTTTGCTTTTTGATATATTGACTGTTGGGTTCTGTTTTTTTAGTAGATCTTCCTCAAAACCTTCTGGAATGGCAATAGAAGCTATTGCTCTACCACTTTCCACATTATTAATCGCATATAACAAATCAGCTTCCTGATAGTTTAGTGTACTATTACTTTTCAATTTACTTATGATACTTTCTGATAGAACAGTGTTATCTTCATCTATGACATAAACTACTGGACGATATGTCCCGCTCATAGAAGAGGTGAATATCATAGTTAGAACTATAGACATACCAAGCATGATAAGTATTAAAGCTTTTTTGTCTTTTAGAAGCTTTAGTCTTAAACTAATTAAATTAAGCATTTTGTCTACCCTCTTTTCTTAGCATGAATGTTCCGCTTACTATAAATACAGCTGAAACTAAAACTAGATTTAGATACAAAGGTATAAGTTCACTAAAGTTTGATCCTTCTAGTATTCTTACATATATTCTCAATATCGAACCATTTGGAATATACTCACTTAGTGTTTGAATAAACCCTGGCATTACTTCTATAGGTATAAAGTTGCCTCCAAGAAGAGCAAAAACTTGGATTATAAAGCTTGTAAAAGCATCATAGACCTTGTAGGAGTTATGCTTTAAGGTTAATGCTATGATTAATAATCCAATAGCTGCTACAGCCAAAGCAGAAATTAGTATGGTTACAAAAACCTGAGGCATACTTACCCAATTTACCGAAAATGCAAATCTTGAGAATAAAATCATTACAGTTGATTGCGTAATTACTAGTAACGTAGTCATTATGAATTTACTAAGTATTATTTGAGAAAACTTAACATTAGTTGACATTAATCTCATTGAAGTTTGATATTCATGTTCATGTAACATGTATTTTCCTGCGTAGCCAGCACTGAAAAATATAAACATTGATAACATAGCTGCAGTGTAATACATGAACGAACTAATAGGGTTTTTGCCTTCTATTGTATAATCAGTTATTGTAATCTGGCTGTTTACTAAGGTACTGAAATCTAGGTTGTTAACAAGATCAAAAGTGCTGTCAGTTAAATCAAATCTGGAGGCTTCTTCTAGCAAGATATTCTTAGAGATAATAGAAGCAGATATAATATCACTAAAACTTTGAAAGAAACCTTCAATTATTCTGCCTGTATAAGGCATATCAGGGTGACTCACCACTTTAATTGATATATTGTTTCTAAATGGTGTCAAGAAATTAATATACATATCAAATATAAAGTTTTCAGGAATTATAACAATCGCAGATACCTTTTTATCACTTAATAATTGATTTGCATTTTCCATGTCTACAATTTGATAATTAATAGCCTTCGCGACTTCTTCAAGATCCAAAAAGTCTTTAAAAAGAATATTTTCAGGATCAAGTAGATCTGTGTCAAGATTAATTTCACCAGAAGCGTATTGACTGAGTATTCTAGAAACTTCTTCGTCTGCACGTTCAGACTCTATATTCTTTTCATATTCTTTTACCACTGCTATATTAGCAATAAATGAAGACCCTGCTGTGGTAAAATTGTTAGCTAATGCAAAACCTAGTATAGTTGTCAGTATTATAGGCATTAGTAGTACAATTGCTAAGGCTTTTCTATCAGAAAAAATTAGCTTTAAATCTTTAAGAATAATATTAATCATTAAAACCACCTAATCTCTTAATTCTCTTCCAGTTAATGAAAGGAAAACAGCTTCTAAATCAGGCTCTTTGATATCCATAGATAAAAGTTTTCCATCATGATCAGTTACTACGGTCAGTATTTCTATATAGCTTGTGCTATTACTAATCATACTTACTTTTATCAAATTATCAGAAAAAGTAACAGAATCAACAGAAGCCAGCTTATTAATCGAATCAGCAATATTCTCTATATTACCAGTAATCTCTAGATGAACTTGTTTTTCTATTTTTGTTAGTGCAACTAGTTCATCTTTTGTACCACCTGCTATGATTTTACCTCTATCTATTATAAGAATCTTCGAACATAGAAATTCAACTTCTTCCATGTAGTGGCTTGTATATATAATAGTTGTGCCATTGTCACTAATATCTTTTATTGAATCCAAAATATGTCTTCTTGACTGTGGGTCAATGCCTACAGTTGGCTCGTCAAATATCATAAGACTAGGATTATGAAGCATAGCACAACCTATGTTAAGCCTTCTTTTCATTCCTCCAGAGTATGTTTCAACTTTATCTTTAAGCCGATCTTTTATACCAATTATGTTAGCAACATTCTCTATTCTCTTATGGAGGTCTTTTTTGTTAACCTGATTAGCCCTTCCCCAAAAGACTAGATTATCCATTCCAGTAAGCGTAGGGTATAGAGCAATTTCTTGAGGTACGTATCCCAGATTGTTTTTCAGTGCTTTACTGCTTTTTTGAATATCCTCACCATTAAATAGTATTCTTCCTTGATCTGGCTTAAGTAGCGTAGATATCATCGCTATAGTGGTAGACTTTCCTGCTCCATTTGGTCCAAGCAGACCAAGAACCTCTCCTTGGTTAAGTTCAAAGGAGATTCCATCTACAGCTTTTGTTTTACCATATGATTTGTGCAAATTCTCTATTTTAAGCATATATATCTACCTTCCAATCTCTATAAAAAATTCATTTTCAAAATCTTCAAAATCTATAATATTATCATCACTGAAGTCTGGCAAATCAAAGTTCTGTTCACCATTATTATCCCAATATTCAAGCTTAATGTTTATATCTGTTGAAATAAGTTCATCGCCTAATACAAGATTAATAAACTCGTTGACTATATAAGCATCCACATCAATGTATGACTGATATGAAAATTCAATTTGCTCTAAATTATCGATCCAAGGAATCATTGTTTCAGAAAAGGTTTGGTTATCAGGTACATGTATGAATTGCTCAAACACTTCTTCATTCTCTTCAATGGTCGTGATAATACGCTTAATAAAATCTTTTAATTGATCCTCGGATGGCTTGATTTCATACTTTGTAGCTCTTACATCTCCATCTTCTATGGCCATAACAGTGTTACTACCCCTTACTACATTTTCTCTTTCTAATAAAGCTAACCATTCAGTTGATAAAAGTGTTAACATTTGATCAATATTAAAGTTAGCTTCATTAATGATGTTTTCCTGGGAAATAATTTCACTCAATTTTAGGTATTTACTTTGCATGGGAAGTTTTAAATAAGCTTCATCAGATAAATCAAAAATTACGAAGTCATAACCAACATCTTCTGATTTGATGTAAATGTTATATTGTTCAATCTCTTGATTTACATCAAAAGATGAATATATGATAAAGTCAAAGGTTTCCGTCGTTGTAGCTTGCTCGTCATCTAATAAGTCAATATTGTTAGTACTAGTATTTATTGTGACGGTTGTTCTCATTTGCCCGCTAGTTAAGTTGTTAGTATTCCTGACAGCTCTATCGTACATTTCAAATGGCTCTGAAATACATCCGACCAAGAGTAGTGAAGTAATAAGAAAAAGTAAAATTAATTTTTTAGTGTTTTTCATTTTGATTCTCCTCATGTGTTAATTGACTTAAGTATATGAAAAAAAGATTAAAAAATACATATATCATAGGTCACATTTGGGGGTGACTTAAGTCATATATTGATAAAAAAGATAAGAATAGCGCATTTAAAATGCTTAAAATGCGCTAAAGTCTGTTTTTTATGGTAAAAATAGCTAATTGGGTTCTATCTCTAATATCAAGTTTTCTAAATATACTAGTTATGTGATTTTTAACGGTGCCTTCGCTTATATATAATTTTTTTGCGATTTCATTATTTGATAAACCCTTAGCAACTAATTTACACACATCTATTTCTCTATCTGTTAGCTCAGTTACTAGTGGGTCAGGTTCAAATTCTAAATTTAATCTTTTGTATTTAATAGCAAGATCTTGATGGGTTCTTGTGATTTCATTATAAAGTACAACTACTTTCTCTTTTTCACCTTGAATAATCTTTAGTAGATAAAGTGAAATAAAGGTTATAATTGTAAATAATGAAACGGCAATAGACTCTGCTATTGTTGAAAAATTTCTAACTAATATTAACATATAAATGTATTTTGATAGAGAGGTAATGCTAACAATAACTCCTAACATATTAAAGTATTTTTTCTCAAAGGTAAGTGCTATTTCTACTAATATAAGTAAGAATAAAATATGAAGAGCATAATTAACTACATATCTGGATAATCTTTCTAGCATGAAAACAACCATTGTATCAAATATTACAAACCCTACTAGTAAATTGTTTTTCATTCTTATAAAAAATCTAACAAAAGTAGACAATAGTAAAAATGAGGATAAGATAATTAAATAAACTTGCCTTTGAGGCATGGCTTGCTCGTATCTAAAAGCAAGAAAAAGTATTGCTATGAAAACTATAAGCTTAACTAAATAGTACTTTTTTTGCATTTTTGTCCTCCTGATTTCTATATATATATAATAATACAGTACAATAAGCTAACATTAAAGCTCAAATTTCTATATATTTATACTAGATGAAGATATAGGAATAATGTATAATAGTGAGGTAATAGAAAGGAAAAAGTAAAATGAAAGACAATAAAACTAAAATAATTAAGTCAATACTCACAGCTGTAACTCTAATTGTTGTTGCTGGAGCAATAGGGTATGGAGTAATGGAGCCAAAAATAAACTTCAGTAATGATTCAATAGAGATAAGTGGAATGTATGGAGTTTCAATAACAGCTGATGAAATTGAAAGTGTTGAGATGAGAAGTGAGTTGCCTAAAACCACAAGTAGGACTAATGGTCTAGATTTTCTCTCTGTAAAAAAAGGTCATTATAGGCTTGAAGAATTTGGCAAAGGAAGATTGTTTGTTCACGACACAGCTGCGTCACCGGTAATAATAAAATTGCACGATGAGAGTGTAGTGATTATTGCACTTAAAGATAGAGTGAAAAATGAAGAAATCTTTAACAAAATAAAAGAACTGATTAATAGTTAGCACGGCTCAGCATATTAAAAGAATAGAATAAGAAACATATTTTCATAAAAATTTGTAAATCAGTAGATTATACTCAGACCACATAATTTATACAAATACATAGATATTATTGGTATAATTAGAGCATATAAGATATATGCTCTGTTTTACTTTAATCTAGCTAGGAGGAACAATTTTGAAGAAATCCCTAAGAACAATCGTAACCTTGTTTTTATTAACCTTAGTTTTTGTATTTAGCTATAACTTTGCAAGTGGAGCAAGTCTAGAAGGGCAAGGCACAGCTGAGAATCCTTATCTAATAGAGAGTTCAGCTGATCTTGAATTATTTAGCAACTACATCAATGATAGCCCAGAAACAAAAGAGCACTTTAAGTTAACTACTAATATTAATCATGAAAAGAAGTGGACACCGATAGAGTTTGGTGGTGTTTTTGATGGAAATGGATATAGTATAGAGCTAGACACTCTTGTTGGGGAGGGTGATTTTGGATTCTTTAATAAGCTTTCTGAAGGAGGATTAGTAAAGGATTTAACAGTTTTAGGAGACATAAAGATTGAGAACTCTTCTGAAAATACTCTTTTGGATGTGAATGTAGGTGTTACTGTAGCACTTAATTTTGGTAAAGTTGAAAACGTAGTGTTTAGTGGAGCTATCATAATTGATAAAGAAATAGAGTCTTTAACACTGGGAGGCTTAGTTGGAAAAAACTATGGAGAGATTATAGACTCAATTAATGAGGGGAGCATTAACATTTTAGATGGTTTTGTCAACAATGTTATTGTAGGAGGTATATCAGGAGAGTCAAGTAGCTCATCCTCACGCATTAGTTTTAGTAAGAACAGTAGTAAAATAAAAGCATATTCAAAGAGCAAGCTAACACTAGGCGGGTTAATTGGTGTCGTTAGTGAAAGAGCATCGATAAAAGATCTTGAAAATCATGGAGATATAATTGCTGTGATAGATATAAGTGCAATTAGTGATATTGCTTTGAATGTGGGTGGTATAGTAGGGGTAGCAGAAAATGTTGTCTTAGAGAATATAGTTAATTACGGAATGATTAACTCAAGTTATTTAGGTCGAGATGTAGATAGGGTGATAAATTATGCTGGCGGTTTAGTTGGGAAGCTTAACAATCGAGCTGTTATCAGAAATAGTAGTAACAAAGGTGATGTAATTGTAGAAAATGGCTACTTATCAATTGGTGCAGGTATAGCAGGAGATGCTACTAATGGTATAATTTATAACTCATTCAATATTGGTGAAGTGAAATCAACATCTACAAGTGTAAGACATAGAACAAGTGCAGTAGGTATAGCTTCAGGGCAAGCAATTGTAGAGAATACCTATAATATTGGTTTAACACTTGTGAGGCAAGGAGCTTCTGAAGAAAAACTAGGCAGTGGACTTTTTGACCTCACCTTTAATCAAAGTAGCGATAAGTTAATGTATAATTACTGGTTAGGTGAAAATAAGGCCGTCACTGATAGCAGAAGATTATTAAAATCCAGTCAAATTGCTGATGCATATACTTTAGCTGACCCAGTAATAATAAATGGACAATCTTATTCAAGTTTAGTAAATGCACTAAATGCTTGGGTAAGAGCATTTGGACAAAATTATGACACATGGGCAATAGAGGATGATATTGTAACTTTTGGAGAAGTATCTGAAACTGTTTTTGAAAGAAAAGAGATATCATTTTCAATAGGAGAAGATCTAGATTATGGGACTCCAGTTTTAGTTAATGGAACTACAATGGTTCCAGTAAGGTTTGTTGAAGACCTTGGGGTCCATTTTGAGTGGTTAAGTCAACAAAGAAAAGTTATTTATAGGTACTTAGATAAAAGAGTGGAAATCAGTATTGGGCAAGAAACAGCTTTAGCAAATAATAATGAACTTAATATGCCTCAAAGAGCATATATAAACGAACAAAACAGAACGATGGTGCCTTTGAGAATGATTTCAGAGGAATTAGGTTTTCATGTTAAGTGGATATCAAATGCACAACCGATTACTATAATAAAAGAGACTAAGATTATAAATGAGTGATGCATTTGTGTTTAGTAAAGAAGAATTCGTTAATCCAACTTAAATAGCTGCTTAAGTTATGCAATAAGAGTAGCAAAGTATGCTTCTCTTGACTTAGTGGTGTTATAATACTACTGGGAGTGTGATTAGATGAAAAGAGTAATTGCTATAATAGCAATTCTGATGTTTATTATCACAGCATGCAATGGTTCATCTGAAGATAACAAAGAGGCTAATGCCCCTATACTAGGAAGCACATCGGGTAATATTTCACATGGTGGATTGATGTGTGGGCAGGATGACCTAGTCGCATATAGAAGTGAAGCAGATAGTTGGAGTTTATATGTGTATGATGGGCAAGAACACCAAAAAATTAGCGATGACAAACCTGCATCAATTAATATAGTTGATGATACAATTTACTTTGCTAACTATTCTGAAGGGTTTAAACTATATAGAATATCTGTTAATGGAGATTCAAGAAAGAAGTTAACTGATTATGGAGTCACTAATGTAAATGTCATTGATGATTCAATATATTACATTAATAGAGACGACGGCTTTTATCTAAGTAAGATAGATATAAATGGCGAGAATAAGGATATAATTTTGGAGGAAAGAGTTGGGGGACTTGTTACAGATGGTAATCATCTGTATTATAAGAAACCTGTAGATAACGGTTTTTTTGACCTATTCAGAATAGACTTTGATGGAGAGAACGAAGTAAGATTGACTAATGGTCACTATGTGCACTTTATCAATGTAGTGGAAGATTATATATTCTATTGGTCAGTAAACGAGCAAGTGTTAAGAAGAATAGATAAAGAAACACTAGAAAACATAGTTTTAATAGATACTAATGTTGATTATGTGAATGCAAACAATGGATATGTATACTTTTTATATGCAAAAGATTACTATAATATTTATAGAGTTGATTATAATGGGCAGGGATTGATGAAGGTCACTAATTTTCCTATGATGAAGCCAGATACGCCTAGTTATTTTCCTAGCTCGATTTTTGTCATAAACAGTGACGTATATTTTAGATCTTTCTCGCACTTAATAGAGGCTGATGCTCTTTCTGTGATAAGAAGAGGAGAACAGATAACAATATTTGATACTAGAATAGAATAGCAAGTAAAAACGCCCCAAACTTTGAATATTATATTATTTATATATTCTTATTGGGGCTTTGTAATTTTAAATTGCACAGTTTTTTCAAAGTATTCTTTCAATTTTACACAAAGGATTCATATTTAGTTCATTTTTAAGGTATAAAATATGTTTACAAGGATGGAGATTAATTATGTTTAAAATATTAGTAGTTGAAGATGATAATAACTTAAGAAAGTTGATGGCGACAGTATTGAGACAAAACGGTTATCACCCTATATTAGCAAGCAATGGTGAAGATGCCTTGGATAAAATAGACATAGAGCACATTGATTTAATTATCTGTGATGTTATGATGCCCATAATTGATGGCTATGAGCTGATTAAGATGTTAAGAGAAGCAAATTACAGTCAGCCAGTGCTAATGGTTACAGCTAAAGAGACTCTGGAAGACAAAAAGAAGGGGTTTTATGTGGGAACAGATGATTATATGGTTAAACCAGTTGATATGGATGAGATGATATTAAGAGTTGAAGCTTTAATGAGGAGATCTCAAATAAATACTGAGAAAAAACTTCAAATAGGAAAGACGGTTTTAGATTGGAAGAAGCAAACTACTAAACAAGCTAATGAATATATAGAGCTAACAAACAAAGAATTTGCTTTGCTTTTCAAACTGCTGAGTTATCCAGGCCAAATATTTACTCGCCAGCAGCTAATGGATGAGATTTGGGGAAGGGATAGTGATACAGATGAGAGGACTGTAGATGTGCACATTAAGAGGTTGCGAGATAAATTAATTGATAATAAGGACTTCTCTATTGTAACGATTAGAGGGCTAGGATATAAAGCAGATAAAAATGACTAAAAAAATAAGCATTAAACTAGCGCTAATATTTATATCAATTCTATTAGCATCATCAGTTATATCATTTGTAGTATCAGCTATTATCTCGCCTAGTTTTATCAATGAAATAAGGGATAATCAAGAAGAGGTTGCGTATATTATATTAGAACTTAAAGCAAAGACTGATCTTAGTCTTGATGAAATAATAGATGCACTAAGACCAAGCTTATACAATATTCAAATTGAAGATATAGATATTCAAGAGTCATTAACTGATGAAGAAATGATAAGTTTGGCAAGAGGAGAGTTTATAGAGAATCACACTTTTAGACTAAAGCAGAATTTTTTGATAATGCAAGTAGATGATTCAATAATTCGAATAGGAGTACAACCATCTGAGGCAGTTTTATTTCATATGATTTCAAGATTATGGGACTCATTTTTGCTATATATTATTATAGGAACGTTCATAATAATTGTGTTAGTTAGAAAAGTAGTTAAGCCAATAGTGAATGTAACTGAAGCTACACAAGAAGTAGCTAAAGGTAATTTTGATATAGAGCTAGAAGTAAAAAATGATGATGAAATAGGTCAACTCATGAAAAATTTCAATAAGATGGTAAAAGAGTTAAGAGATATTGAAATATTAAGAAAAGACTTCGTTAGTAATGTCTCACATGAATTAAAAACTCCTCTGGCTTCAATACAGGGTTTTGCAAAAGTGTTAAGAGATGAAAATCTGAGTGCTGAAGAATATAATGAGTATCTTGAAATAATAATAAATGAAACAAGCAGACTGACAAATCTATCTTCAAATCTACTAAAGATTTCAAAGCTTGAAAGCCAAGGGATAATAGAAGTAGATAGATTTCTTGTTGATGAGCAAATAAGAAAAGCAATACTTATGCTTGCACCTGTATGGGAACGAAAAGAAATTGAGTTTGAACTTGATTTGCAAGATGCTCCTATAACAGGCAATGAGGAGTTACTTAATAATGTATGGATAAATATAATCTCTAACGCTATCAAGTTTTCAAAACCTAAAGGTAGCATAAAAGTGAAGATTGAAGAGTTTGATTATAACTATCTAATAAAAATATCAGATAATGGAATAGGAATGACTGAAGAAACACGTTCTAGAGCATTTGAGCAGTTTTTCCAAGGTGAAGTTTCACATTCCGATGTTGGTTCTGGATTAGGTTTAGCTTTAAGCCAACGGATCATAGAGATCCATGAAGGTACTATTTCAATAGAATCTGAAGTTAGTAAAGGAACCACTGTCATTGTCAATTTACTAAAGGAGGAAGTCTAGATGTATCCGCTATATTTTGATTCAACAATAATAATATTAATACCTGCAATGATTTTAGCAATGTATGCTCAAAGTAAGGTTAAGAGTAATTTTAGTAAATATCTTAGAGTAAGGTCATTTAAAGGGCTGACAGGAGCAGAAGTTGCAAAACTTTTACTTGAAAGAAATGGACTGCATAATGTAAAACTTGAGCAGACAAGAAAGACATTTAGTGACCATTATGATCCAACAAAAAAAACTGTGAGGCTATCCCCCGAAGTGTATAGTGGTAGTTCAATATCTGCTATAAGCGTTGCAGCACATGAAGTAGGCCATGCAGTTCAGCATGCAAAGGGTTATGCTCCCTTAAGGTTGCGTACTGCATTCCATCCAGTGGCAAACTTTGGATCATCAATGGCATGGGTGTTTTTATTTGCTGGATTGTTAATACCATCACTACAATCACTGTTTAGCTTTGGTGTAATTTTATTTTCATTAGCAGTCCTCTTTCAAGTTATCACATTGCCAGTTGAATTTGATGCAAGCAAGAGAGCCGTTGCTATGTTAGGAACTAATGGAATTATAATCCCAGAAGAACAAAAAGGTGTAAAAGATGTGCTTAATGCTGCAGCACTTACTTATGTTGCTGCCACAGCTTCAGCAGTATCGCAGTTACTAAGACTGATATTATTACAGCGCAGGCGTTCCTGATGAACTACAAGACACCTATAGATCAAGAAATTCTAGATAGGTTAATACTATCCTACCAGTTTGGGTTAGAAGAGATATTAACAAAAATAAAGATTTTGCAAAAAGAGTTTAGTATGATGCATAGATACAATCCAATTGAACATGTTAAGAGTAGAGTGAAAAGTGTTGAAAGCATATATCATAAATTAACAAGAAAGAATCTAGACTATGACATACTTGCTATAAAAAAGCATATCAAAGATATTGCTGGAGTAAGAGTAGTTTGCTCATTTAAAAGTGATTTATATAGAGTTGCTGGAATGCTTATACAGCAGCCAGATGTAAATGTATTGGAGTATGAAGACTACATTGAATACCCAAAAAATAGTGGATATCAAAGCTTGCATTTAACTGTAGAGGTGCCAGTGTTTTTATCAGATAGGACTGAAAGAGTAAGTGTAGAAATACAACTTAGAACAATAGCTATGGATTTTTGGGCAAGCTTAGAACATAAGATTTACTATAAACATCGTATTGATGAGCCGCCAAAAGATTTAGTTGTTGAGCTTAAAGACGCAGCTAAGAAAGTTTCTATTCTAGATAATCATATGGAAGAAATTCATAAGAAGATGAGAGAATTAGAGATGCTATATAATTAAGATAAATCCCTATCCTTTTCTGCTTCCAGAATCAAAATGACCACTATATAGTGGTCATTTTGAGTTAAAAGAAGGACTTTCCCATCACATGCTTAATAATATAAGCAAGAAGATGACTAGAGGGGGTAATAAGGTGATACTAATTACTGGAGGAGCAGGTTATATTGGTTCTCACACAGCTTTGGTGCTATTAGAAGCAGGTTTTGACATAATAATTGTTGATAATCTGTCAAATAGCGAAAGATCTGTTATAGATAAAATTGAGAGATTGTCAAAGAGAAAATTTACATTTTATAAGCTTGATGTTACTGACAAAGAATCAATTGATTATTTATTTGCTAATTATAATATTGAAGGTGTAATGCATTTTGCAGGGTATAAAGCAGTGGCTGAGTCTGTAAGGGAACCCTTGAAATATTACTATAATAATGTCTTAAGTACGATACTTCTAGCAAAAGCGTGTATTGATAATGATGTTAAAAAGTTTATTTTTTCTTCTTCTGCTACTGTATATGGTGATAATGCAGTTCCTTTTAAAGAAGACATGGAACTTGGTGCTAGGGCAAACCCTTATGGAGAATCTAAACTAATGAGTGAGAGAGTACTGACTGATACTGTTAAAGCTAACGAATTGTTTGCAGTCTCTCTTTTAAGGTATTTTAATCCAATAGGAGCGCATGCAAGTGGGTTGCTGGGAGAGTCTATACATGGTGATCCAAATAATCTAATGCCATTAATACTAAAAGTTGCTACTGGCGAGTTGAAAGAACTAACTATTTTCGGAGATGATTATGCCACAATAGATGGCACAGGAGTAAGAGATTATATTCATGTTATGGACTTAGCCAGAGGGCATTTATTAGCCTATCAAAAACTTAAGAGTGGTATAGAAATATATAATTTAGGGACTGGCCGGGGAACTTCAGTGTTAGAGTTGATAAATACATTTGAGAAGACTAATAATATCAATATACCATATAAGATTGGGAATAGAAGGGAAGGTGACCTAGCTGAATACTATGCAGATGTATCAAAAGCTAGAAGTGCACTATTATTTAAAGCAGAGAAAACGTTAGAAGACATGCTTAAAGATTCCTGGAGGCATGTAGTGTTAAACCACTATTAATTTTCTAAATTTAAAATAAATTTAAAGTTAATTTGTACATTTTTTGGCCCTTTTTCACTTGAGCATATTAACAACATAAAGAAAAATCTGGTATAATTAGAATATAGCTTCATAAAGATAGCAGAGACAAAGATAGATAGATAATATGGTAGATTCGCCACAGAGTAGTAACCCGATTAATAGTAATGGAGTAGATAGGGGTTAGAAAAAATGAATAAATCTTTGTTTAAGTTTGCAGCTTCTGGTTATTTGTTGACTTTTTTAGGAGTTATGAGTTTTTTTGTTATCTGTTATCGAGGATTTTCAGAACTTAACTTGGTTTTTTTAGCACCTTTACTTTTAGGAGTCTTTTTATTGATTTATAAGAGTAATGCGCTATATCACCGATCAAAAAAGCTAATAATACTACTAGACTTCTTATTTGTATTAGCACTTATACTTGTATTAGCTATTGATATCCCACACTTTATATCGATTATATTAGCAGTTCTGATTGGGGTTTTGGGTGGTTTTGGATTAATGAAGTTTACATTTAAAAGGGTGCGTTAAAAAGACAACAAAAGTTGTCTTTTTAACGTTATTAGAATAATAGATGCATTTCATACCAAGACGCTTGACCATGAGTAGAGTTAGAGGACCCTTTATTAATAAAGCCAAAGCTTTCATAGAAGGTGATGAGATGTTTTTTACATGTTAAAATTAAACCAGCTTTGTTTCTCTTCTTTGCTAAACTAATAAATTCTAGCATTAGCTTAGTTGCAACTCCTTTATGCTGAAACTCTGGTAGAACATCTAATCCAAAAATTGTTTGATACATACCAGCTTTGTTATGCAAGTTTACATCATGATAAAGTTTATCAGGCAAGGCTAGTTCTGTTGTAATACTACCGTTAATAAAACCAATAACCTCATTCTCATAAACAGCTAACACAAAAGATTTGGGAAAAGTTGATAGCCGTGCTTTTATAGATTCGTAAGTTGCGGCCTCAGCAGTAGGAAAACATTTGGACTCAATATTATAAAGAGTAGATAAATCATTTATTGTAGCAAACCTAAACTGTATGTTCATTAATAACACTCCAATAGATAATATGATTGTTAATTATATTATGGACTTACATTTTATGCAATTTAGATGTAAAATATTATTAACCTTTAAAGAGTGAAAGGAGAATTCAAATGACCGATGATGTATATATGCCATTTGATCAAGCAGAAGATTTTATGATAGAAACATTTACTAGGTTAGGTGTTCCTCTTGAAGATGCAAGAATATGTGCTGATATCTTAATCGAAAGTGATAAAAGAGGCATAGAGAGCCATGGAGTAAATAGACTGAAGCCCATATATGTAGACAGAATAATAGCAAAAATTCAAGAACCAGTAACAAAGCTAGATATTATTAAAGAGACAGCAACTACTGCTGTGATGGATGCTAATCATGGTATGGGTATGGTGGCTTCTTATCATGCTATGAAACTGGCTATTAAAAAAGCCAAAGAATATGGAATGGGAATGGTAGCTGTGAGAAACTCTACTCATTATGGAATCGCAGGCTATTATGTGACAATGGCTACAGAGCATAATATGATAGGTATGACTGGAACTAATGCAAGGCCTTCGATAGCTCCAACTTTTAGTGTGGAAAATATGCTTGGTACTAATCCATTAACTATAGGACTTCCGACAGATGAAGAGTTTCCATTTGTATTAGACTGTGCAACGAGTATTACTCAAAGAGGGAAGATAGAGAAATATGCAAGGGCTGATCAAGATACACCATCTGGGATGGTCATAGGAGAAAACGGTGAAACTATGACAGATAGTCACGTGATACTCGATGCACTTGTTAAAGGTAAAGCAGCACTAGCGCCTTTGGGTGGTATAGGTGAAGAACTAGCTGGATACAAGGGATATGGTTATGCGACAATTGTAGAGATTTTGTCTGCAGCTTTGCAAGCAGGAAACTACTTGAAAATGTTAACTGGTATCAATGATAAAGGTGAAAAAGTTCCGTATGGATTGGGCCATTTTTTTATGGCAATTGATACAGAGGCTTTTCTAGGAGCAGAAGAGTTTAAAAAGGTAGCAGGTAATATTTTAAGAGACTTAAGAAATGCAAAGTTAGCACCAAATGAAGAGAGAATATATACTGCTGGAGAGAAAGAATACCTAGCATATCAAAAGAACAAAAAAGTAGGAGTTAAGCTAGATAAGAGCTTACAAGAAGATTTTAAGGCAATTAGAGATATGTTAAGTATAAAAGGAAACACTCGCTAAATTGCGAGTGTTTTATGCTAATCTGCTATATTAATATCTGTAACAATTCCAAATGAACTAATAGATGATTTTTCTAATGTTAGAATAAGTTGTTCATCTGTGATATTGTTCTCATACAAAAAGTTTCTAGCTTTTTCAGTAATAGCTATCATTATAATTTCATCAGAAATCATAAACTCTGAGAAATTTGTGTCTGCATCCCCTAAATAATAACCTGTTATTGTAGCATTATCTATAGCTGTTACTGATGTCACTGTAGCTATGCCTCCTGATACTTCAAAGCTTATATTAACCAAGGTGTTTTCTTCTAAGGATTCAACAGTGTCTCTTAAAGTTTCTTCAGTTCTAAAGCTTTTGACATGTAGTCCTGCATCAATCAAGTTTACTTCTATATGATTATTATCAATTTGACCTATGTAATAACCAATAGCAGATGTGTGATCAACATCAAAAGAAGGCTCCTCTTCTTCAGGCTTTTCTGAGGTATAGTGTATTTCTTGGTTTGGCTTAATTTCATACTTAAAAATACTTTGATCTACATTTGGGTTTACCTCAAACTCTAGAAATTCTCTAATTAAAACAGAGTTTTCATAATTTGATTCTATCTTTAGTGGCAGATTTACTTCATTTAACCACACTTTTGATAGAGGTTGATCTGAGTCAAATCTATACTGATAAATATCCACATTCTGGCCTAGGAAAGTAGTGCTTTCTAGTCTTTCAACATCAATGGCATGTTGCATTTGGTACACATAATCAGCTAAGTTATAGTCTTGGAGATAAAAGCTAACAGATGTTTCATCCATATAGTCAATAATTACTGTTTGCGGGTCATCTCCGTGGAAGCTAATCATCTTATCTCCACCATCATAAATTCTTGTAAACTTATTACCATTTGTTTTGGTAACGGTATAAAACATATTGTCCTTTTGATAAATGATGTCAATTTCTTGCTCGGTGGTGTTTCCATTTATCGTATGGGCAAATCTTAGACTTCCTTGATAACCTGTTATTGAATTATATGCTTCCATCATAGCGTTAGCAATATTAATGTTGTCATCACTTGAAAAGTATAAAAAGCCGGTGACTACAAAAATAAGCATTGCTGCGACTGTAATTATTTTTCTAAAAATTGATTTTGATTTCACTTTGTTTGATACTCCTTTGTTTATAGTTTGAGGATTCTTTAAGCTTTTTACAGCTCGAACTGTTTCAAACATCTCAGATAGTTCATCGTCGTATTGAGGTTTCTTTTCTTCGTTTAAATTATTTATGTATTGATCTAGTTTGTTTTCTAAATCTTTATTCATTAAAAAATCCTCCCTTCTCTAAAATTTTCCTTAACTTTTTCAGCCCTCTATATTGTAGACTCTTGATAGTTCCTTCAGGCTTATTTAGCATATGAGCAACTTCTTTCACAGAGTATCCATCAATAATTCTAAGTTGAATTACACTTTTATACTTCTTACCCAATTTATTAAGGGCTTCTTCAACAATTAGTTTTTCGCTGGCTTGTTCATTAACACTAATATCGAAGCCTTTTTCTTGCATATCTTCAATATTGACTATGTCAGGAGTGTTCATATTCTTTCTCCACTGGTCATAGATGACATGTTTGGCAACAGTATATACATAAGCTTCAGTATTTCTTGGATTAAATCTGCTACTTTTTATGTTCGCATAGATTTTCTTAAATACTTCTTGATGAAGTTCTTTGGCTTCTTCTTCATTTTGAACTTTATAGTATACGTATCTATACACTTTTTTACTTAGTGAATTATAAATATCATTAAATTCTTGTTCCTTATTTTTTACATTGCTCATGTTTGCCTCCTTTCTACAATATATAACGCATCTGAATGAGAATTGGTTGCATGAAACTAAACAAAGCGGTGGATGTCAAGTTAGTTGTCGCATTTTAGATTCTAGAATTACGTTATCTTCTTTTTCGGGATTTAATGTAACAGTATCTGGTCGTGACCAATCTCTAGTATCAGAGGACCATCTGCTGGGA
>Ga0334898_1000664_pt1 | contig 50227 bp, 52 predicted proteins | sample GraSluR3_MG_10_FD_207228 | JGI IMG/M metagenome (GOLD analysis project Ga0334898, IMG submission 207228) | Sludge microbial communities from methane-producing bioreactor in Wageningen University, Netherlands - Granular Sludge_3_08-R3 | ecosystem: Engineered > Bioreactor > Anaerobic >... | reverse complement strand
CCTCAATCTCTTATCGCATTATTTTAATACATAATACTCAAAGTTAAGCAATTTTTTTAAAAAAGATGGTGTGACATTTCTATTTGCATAAACTGTGACATTTTAAATTTAATACAACATATAACCGAGTCTTGGGTATTAACAAGATACAGTCAAGACTTCCATATTTTTTCAGATAATATCCGACAAAATAATTTCATAACTTGCCGTCAATAACCTTATCCGAAATTTTTCGATACACGGGAAAAAATTTGACTTATTATCGGGCTTGCCTTATAATAACGGACATTCTTTTATTCTTAAGGGCCCATAGCTCAGTCGGTTAGAGCAACTGACTCATAATCAGTGGGTCCCAGGTTCAAGTCCTGGTGGGCCCAATCTCTGTTATTCGGAGTGGGATACCCGCTCCCAAACTTTTCAGGAGGTCTAAATGACTGATATAGAAAGAATTGAAAAACTTATTGAACTTCAAAATCTCTTCAACAGAAAAATGGAGATTAACAATCTATACAAGGAAGAGGAGCAGAAACGCGATAAATTAATCGCGGATACCGAAAGTTTGATACAGACTAAAGGCGATATACAAATTAATTACAACGAGATGAATAAAAAAATCAATGAAGAAATCGGGAAGCGGGATGAAATCAATAAACGAATTGAAAGCCTTGAAGAAGGAAAAAATAAAATTAAAATCGCCCGCCAACTGAAATCTTGGGAAAAAGAAATGGAACGCATGCAACAGGAACTCTCTCTAATTCAGGCGCAGATTAATTACGACAGCAGCAAACAGGTCGAGATGAGCAATGAGCTTGACAGGATTCAGGCAAAGATACAGGAAAACGAGGAAAAAACCCGGGGGCTTCAGTCTCATATAGACACAATCAAATCGGAACATCAGGGCGAACTCGAATCAATTGAAGCCCGTCATAATGAACTTTACGAAAAATTTGAGGTGCAGTTTGTCGATTACTTTGAAAGTATGCTTGTAAAAACCAAAGGAATGGCAATCGTTGAGCTTGACGGTGATGCTTGCTCAGGATGTAATATAATACTGCCCACCCAACTTCAAGGCGATATGGGTTATCATTTAAGCGCCGAACTGACCAAGCTCCTGCAATGCCCTCACTGCTTCCGCTACCTTTATGTAAACAAGGAAGTCGAACATAAAGAGGCGGCTCTATAAAGAACCGCCCCGCAAGTTTTTACATATTTCTACCCATATCAAACGCTTTAAGATTTAGTTCAATGTAAGAGGGTTTAACCATCTTTTCAACGGCTTCTTTCCAAACCTTCTCTTTTATATCGGGAATGTATTTTGATAAAGCGCCGACAAGAAAAATATTAACCACTTTGATATTACCGATTTCCTTTGCGCCCTTGACTGCAGGAACCATTTTGCAATTTTTAGTAACAGTCCCTACTTTACCGTCAAAATCGGATGGGTATTTCATAAAGCCGAGCATAACCGGAACAGGCTCAATCTCTATATCGCTAACGATAAGAACCCCGTCTTTTTTAAGATAGGGAAGCACCCTGAGCGCCTCAAGTTTCTCGAAACTCAGGATAAAGTCGGCAGTCCCTTTCCCGATAACCGGCGAGAAAACCTTATCGCCATAGCGGATAAAACTGATAACCGCGCCCCCTCTTTGACTCATCCCGTGTATCTCATTCTTTTTTACATCAAACCCGCTTTTGAAAAGAGCATAACTAATTACCTCCGATGCGAGGATAATGCCCTGTCCTCCCACACCGCTTACAACCAAACTTTTTGTTTGCATAAAATTCTCCGTAACTAAAGTTTTATAACCATAATGGTTCTATCATCCTGCTGTATAGTGCCTTGAGTAAATTCCTCAATTTCGCTTAAAACATTGCTTATAATAACAAATGCGTTTCCGTCCGCTTTACAGGAATTAAGGAAAATATCCTGCAACCGCGAAAGTCCCACTTGAGAACCGTCGGGACCAATCCCCTCCGAAACCCCGTCCGTAAAAAGAAGAAAAATATCGCCTTCAACATAGGAAATGGAATCCGCAACATATTTTGCCTTTTTGAAAGTCCCTACAATCGGATTTTTATTCCGTATCTTGACTACATCCCCCTCACGCATCGAATAAAAAAGCTGGTCTGTATGTCCCGCCGAAATATAGGAAATAGACTTTTCCCTTTGATTAATAATACACGCAAACAACGTCGCATAGGAATAGGTGTTTTCAAGAATCTTGGTTATGCGACGGTTAAGTATAGTAAACGCATCGGCGATATCGGTAAAAACTTTTTCCTCGATAAGTTCCTCAACCTCCACTTTAAGCATAGCCCATATCATCGCGGCATAAACCCCGTGTCCCGAAGCATCTCCGAGCATAATAAGAAACTCGTCATCGCCGAGATTATAAAAATCGTAATAATCGCCCCCTACGCTTTGCATAGGCATATATGACAATTCCATATCAAGGTAATGTTGTAATTCCCTCTGCTTGTCAAGAGGAAGAAGCGAAATTTGTAGAGACTGCGCCGTCCTTATATCATCCATAATCTTTTTATTAAGGTCGGTAAGTTTCTTGTTGCTTTCCGACATACGCGTCAAAACCTCTAAGTATTCAAAGAGGAGATTAAGGCTCAAAGCCACACAAAGTATCGCCGCCCCATACATAAATATTGACCCGACTGAGATTGTAAAGTCTCCTCGCGTTATCAGCATAAGGGCAATCTCAGTTATACCCATCCCAAGCCCTATCACCCCTCCCCATAAAACCGTATGAAATCGAATTTGATTAATTTTAGTAATCTTTCCTTCTTCCTTGCGAAGGATTTTTATAAATTCAATAACCTCAAAGATACCGACCGCCAAAAGATACACAAGAAAAATCAATCCGCTTATGTTGTAAGAGGGACGTTCTGCAGATACTATAAGGTTAGTAAATAAAACAATCCCTGCAAGCGCTATTGATACACCGTAAAACAGGTAAAGATATTTTTTTGTGTTATGCTTGTATTCATCCGTTTCTACAAAGCCCAAGTCTTTAATAAAAATCAGGAAAAACCGCAACAGCTTGACAAAAACAACAACCGTGGCAATAGATGATACCACTTTCAAGCGGAAAAATATAACCTGCAAAGCCATCCTGTAAGATATTGCGCTTATATATCCGAAAAGAGCGCACAAAAAAATTGTTATACCGACAACGCCAATAAAAATCAAATCCTCTTTGATAGTCTTGGTTTCCCTGTTTTTTGAGAGTATCAGATGATATGCCAAATACTGGATACAAAGAAATAAGCCGAAACTACCGCCGATAAAATATGAAACCTGTTGTCCGTTCATAAACCCCTCTGATATTTAAGAATCGGGTAATAATTTTCTTAATCGCGGCTCCGCTATTACGCAAATCTCATCTGCAATAATAACCGATGGTTCACCTTTACGCACCTCTTCCATAATGACCGACTTTAACTCATCCACAGTGCGGGGAGTAACTTTCACCTTGCGAACGCTTTTTACGCCAAGTCCGCGAACTACCTGCTCTATATCGATTCTGTTAATTTGCTTGTATGCGTTATCCAAGCCCGTGTTAGGGCTCGGCTGATGTCCCGTCATTGCGGTTATCCTGTTATCAAGAATAATCAACGTAATGGGGGTATTATTATAAACGGCGTTCAGAAGTCCCGTCATTCCGGAATGAAAAAACGTGGAATCCCCGATAACGCCCACCGAGTTGACCGGAATATCCAACAAGCCGGCAACCTTCTTAAACCCTATTTCATTGCCGACACTTGCGCCCATACACACGGTCGTATCCATCGCGGTATAAGGAGGCAAAACGCCTAAGGTATAACATCCTATATCGCCAAGCACAGTGTATTCTAAATCGTGCAACACCTCAAAAACCTGTATATGCCCGCAGCCCTTACATAGCTGAGGAGGACGCGGCGGAAGTTGAAGCGGCGCACCGTCTCCGCCATTCTCCGCCTTAAACGCCTCTTTGATTATATCAATAGACAGCTCGCCGTATTCGGGAATAATCTCTTTGCCGACAACTTCAATACCGTTTACTTTAAGCTCGGTCTCTATAATCGGGTCAAGCTCCTCCACAACGTAGAGTTTTTCCACTTTTGATGCAAACTCGCGAATTTTTTCAATCGGCGCGGGATACATCGACACCTTAAAAATACTCGCATCGGGTAACGCTTCTTTCACATAGTTATACACGCACCCGTGAGTAACAATCCCGATTTTTTTATCGTTATATTCCGATGTGTTATATTCAAAAGTTTCGGAAAACTCGCGAAGTTTTTTATACCGCTCAAGCGCCATATTATGTCTGGGACGGGCATTGGCGGGAATCATAACGTATTTCGGATAATCTTTTTTATATTTGTAATCCGGTTTCCTGCGGACAGGCTTTGAAAGCTCAACAACCGTCATAGTATGGCACACCCTTGTAACAAGGCGGACAACGGATATGGTATCAAATTTCTCGGAAACATCCAAAGCGATTTTAGCAAATTCTTTTGCCTCCTGACTGTCGGCAGGCTCAAAGAGAGGTATTTTTGCGAAACGGGCATAATTACGGGTATCCTGCTCATTTTGCGAAGAGTGCATAGACGGGTCATCGGCAACCGCGATAACAAGCCCCGCGTTGACACCGGTATAAGCGGCGGTCATAAACGGGTCTGCGGCAACATTAAGCCCAACATGCTTCATAGTGCAGATTGAACGAACTCCCGCAATAGACGCCCCGATTGCAATTTCCAACGCAACTTTTTCATTAACGCTCCACTCGGAATCTATCTCAGGAAAATGCACCCCTATACCTTCGATAATTTCGGAACTCGGCGTTCCCGGATAGCCTGTCGCTACCCATACGTTAGCCTCATACGCCCCGCGTGCTACTGCCATATTTCCTAAAAGCAATTCTCTCATCAAAGTCTCCCGTTTTATGTATTATATTGAAGTATAATTTTTTGAATTTTGAATAATCTTGAATATTTTTCAAAATTGATATATATTATAAAATAAAACTGTAATAATGCCAAATATAGGCACGTAAAAACGGCGAAATGAAACTATTATCGAGTTTTTGGAGTCATTAATTAACGAACGAATAAATATATTAGAGGTATGCAATGAAGAAAATATTTTTTCCGATCATCGGGATTATTATAGCATTAGCGGGATGTTCTTCTCCGCAAGCAGAAAATGGAATATTATGGGATTATCCGTTGTCAAGCGAGATTGTTGCGGGAATAGAGGCATATAACAACAAACTTTTTCTCGGCACTAAAAACGGAAAAATCAAAGCCCTTTGGCAAAGTTCCGGGTTTGCAGATTGGGAAGCAACAATAAATAACGAGGAAATCGCTTTGATTTATGCGGGAGCAGAAGGAGTATTGATTATTTCGACAAACGCCGCGGAGGCAAAGCTCCGCAAATATTCGTTTACTACGGGAACTTTGGAAACAAACGTTTCCATCAGCGTATTCCCCAGCGGTAACTATTTATATGATTCTGGCGCAAGCGGAGGCGACCGCCTGATAATACCCGGAGGCAATCAATTTGCGTCAATCAAACTAAGCGACCTTAGTATCAGCTACCGCCCGACTGAATTACAAAATATTAAAAAGATTGTCCGTATTGAGATGGGGGTAAATAATTTCAATTACTTTGCAATAGACCAAACAGGAAAAATCCAGTATTTCGATAATTTATTGCAACCAATCGGTGTTTCCGACACAATAGAAGGCATAACATTTTACGGCTCTGCTTTAGGCGTGCTGACCACAACAGGAAAATATATATATATCGGGCATTCGGGAGGAGTGGATATTTTTAACGCTAATACCCTCCAGTTTGAACCAAAATTAACGGATAAAAAGGTAAAATATTCCGCGATGGGATGGAATGTGCTTGATAGAAAATTATATATCGGATTTTCGGACAATAATTACCCGGAAGTTGCAAAATACAATCCTGAAAACAACAGCAGGGAGTGGATTTACAAAAATTTCGATACAATTTCCTATTCCCCTATTGTAGTATCCCCTGCATTGAATACCGTGCTTTTTGTGGATGACGGCGGATATTTAAACGTATTAGATAATGAAAAAGGCGCATTACTCCATAGCGATTTTATCGGCTTTATAGAAAAACCGTTTCTTAAAGCGCCTATGAACTTAATGGAAGACAGGGTATTTATTCCCATAACGCCGTTCTCCACGAAGGTAGTATGTTACTCATTAGACCACGCGAGAGAACAGATAAACAAATAAATCAGTCTTTAAGTTGTTCTTTTATTTGACGGGTAGTTTGCATAGGATGCCGGGAATTATAAACCGAACGTCCCATCACGATATAATCCGAGCCAAGTCTTTTAGCGTCGGCGGGAGTCATAACGCGCTTCTGGTCGCCGGTAACCTCACCCGGTAACCGAACACCCGGCGTTACAAGTTTAATATCGGAAAAACGTTTCTTTAAGCCCTCAACCTCATAAGGCGAACATACAAATCCGCGAAGCCCCTCGTCATATCCCATCTGCGCAAGATAACCTACCATATCAATAACGGGAGCGTTGATTTTAAGTTCATTCCGGATTACGGAATCGTTCATACTGGTAAGGATAGTTACGCCGAGAATAAGCGGGGTTTTTTGAAGTCTGTGAATTTGCGATGCTTCCATCACGCCCTCAATAGCGGCAAGCGCCATCTCGCGTCCGCCAAGCAGATGAATAGTAAACATCTCAACGCCGAGCGATGCCGCGGCAAAACTCACTCCTCTAACCTGATTTGGTATATCAAAAAACTTTAAATCGAGAAAAACCTCTCCGCCTTTAGAGTGGATATATTCTATAATCTGCCTTCCCGCAAGAGTGTAAAGAGTGCTTCCGACTTTAAAAAGCCCGACTTCGGGTGAAAGCAAATCGACAAGCTCCTTAGCCTCATCAAAGCTCTTAACATCAAGCGCAACGATAAGTTTTGTTGACATAACTCCTCCTTATGAAAGCCCTCGGCTTCCGGGTTTTATCGCGGGAATTTTTCCCTTTTTACATAGCGGACATTCCTCAGGCTTAAACGCCTTAGCCTGAACCGAATAAAGCCACTCCACGCGATAAGTTATATCCTCAGGCTCTTCCATATTGCGGTCGATAAGACTTGCCACGCCGGCAATATCGCCGTTATGTTTTATCACAAGTTCCATAACCTCGCGTATGGATTTTCCCGTAGTTATGACATCCTCCGCAATAAGCACGCGTTCTTCAGGTAAAATCTCAAAACCGCGACGAAGGTTAAAAACGCCGTCAACCCTTTCGGCAAAAATCGCGCGAACGCCCAAAACCTGCGCTATTGCATACGCTATAACTATGCCGCCGAAAGCCCCCCCGATTACCACGTCAATTTCATCAAGCGAATACAGTTTGGCAAGTTTTTCCCCCGCGATACGGGAATATTCGGGATACTGGAAAAACTTAGCGCACTGGACATATTTGTCACTGTGGAGTCCCGATGATAATATAAAATGCCCGTCAAGCAAAGCATCCGATTTTACAAGCAGTCTTTCAATTTCCTTATCATAACGTAACTCTATCATAGTCCCTCCAAAAAATCAAACGACCATCTCCACGTATTCCTTTAGCTTTTCCTTGATAATGGAGTAATTGCCCGGTATCTCAATATCAAGGAAAAATCCCTCACAGACAAACCCGTATAATTTACCGAGTTTTGCAAGCAACGGGAAAATATCCTCTTCAAGAGAAATATTCTCATCGGGCTGGATAAATTTAAGCGTCTGTTTATTGAAAACATAAATACCCGTATTAACAAGATTGGAAATACCGTTGGTTCCCCGAGGTAAAAAGCGCGAAATCTGATTATCTTCAAGAAGCTCAACAGTGCCGTAGCGTTCGGAATTTTCGCTTTTCTTTAAAGCCATAGTAACAAATGAGTCGTTGCGCAGGTGAGCTTCTATTAAGTCATAAACGTCAATATCGTGGAAAGTATCGCCGTTTACTACAACGAAAGTATCTTCGGTAATCAAATCTTCGGCAAGTTTAACGCTTCCCGCCGTTCCGCGAAGAAAATCTTCATCCGTGTAGGAAATCTTAATTCCCAAATCCTTGCCGTCTCCGAAATAGCTCTGGATAACGGGACGCATATATCCGCAGGATATAATAACATCCTCAATAGCGTTTTTTTTCAGGAACAGAAGAACAAACTCCAAAAACGGACGAGCGTTAATAATCGCCATAGGCTTAGGCGCATCACCCAAATCGGATTTAATCTGTCTTCCCATCCCCCCCGCCAAAACAATAGCCTGCATCACAGCCGCCTCCTTAATTTATAATAAAACTTCTCTGATTTTTTCAATCAAAAACCCGTTATCCTCATCGGTGCCGACCGTAATCCTGACAAAATTATCGCCGAACCCGAAATCGGAAAGCATCCGAACCGTTATACCGTTACGCTCAAGGTTTTCCCAAATAGCTTGAGTAGAATCCCCGAAATCCGCAAAAACAAAATTGCCATAAGCATCCAAAACCGTTATGCCTGATTTTCTAAGCTCAGTCAAAATAAAATCACGACCCGCGGCGGTTTTCCTAACCGTCATATCAAGAAAATCCTCATCCTCAAGCGCGGCGGATGCTCCCGCCTGCTGGAGAGCGCCGAGATTAAACGGCAATCTGATTTTCTCCAACTGCACGGCGACTTCACTGCTCATAATCCCGTAACCAACTCTCAACCCTGCAAGACCGTAGGCTTTGGAAAAGGTATGGGTAATTATAAGGTTGGGGTATTCTGCGACAAAATCCGCGCAGGAGTTTTCAAGCCCCGCAAAATGGATATACGCCTCGTCCAAAACCACCGCAACGGTTTCGGGAATTTTATCTAAAAAAGTTTTTATCTTATCCCTGTCGGCAAAGGTCGATGTGGGGTTATCGGGGTTGGAAAAAATAACGACTTTTGCATTGCGGTTTGCGGTTTCAATCGCAAGTTTGTCCAAGTCAACGGCAAAATCCCTGCGTTTAACCTCGATAACCTCAGCGCCCTTCGGGATAGATAAAAGACGGTAAAGTATAAAACTGTGTTCGGGTATAACAACCTTGTCGCCGTCATTTAAAAAAGCGGCGAGTATCAAATTCAACACCTCGCCCGACCCGTCACCGAAAATCAGGTTATCAACCGTAATATTAATATCGCGGCGTTTCCAAAACCCGACAACGGCGTTCTTCAGGTTTACCATCCGCGAATCGGGATAAACGGAAAGCCCCTCTTTCAAAGCAAGCGTTACGGCATCGGAAGCCTTAGAAGAAACCCCGAAACGGTTTTCATTGGACGACAGCTTGATTTTACGTCCCGCCGCCGTTTTAGGAGACCTCCCCGCCTTGTAGTTGTCAAGCGAAAGAATATCGTCCCGTATGGAATCAATAATATTCATTTATCCGATTTCCTCTATAATCGACAAAAACAGGTTGCGCCCGTCGGATGAGCCGAGTTCGGTTTCGCTTGCCCGCTCCGGGTGAGGCATCATCCCCAGCACGTTGCGCGCCCTGTTTGTAACCCCGGCAATATTTTCAACCGACCCATTGGGGTTTGCGCGGTCGGTAATATTACCGTCCTTATCGCAATATTTAAAGACTATCAGGTCGTTATCAAGAGTATATTTAAGGTCATCGCCGTCAAGGTAATAATTCCCCTCGGCGTGCGCAATGGGTATGGATATTACGCCGCCTTCAGGGTATTTTTTAGTGTATGGAGTAGAATTATTTACAACCTTGATGTGCTGATGCCTGCAAAGGAAATGAGGGATTTTATTACGCAAAAACGCCCCCTTTATAAGTGCGCACTCGGCAAGAACCTGAAAGCCGTTACAAATGCCCAAAACAAATTTGCCCTTGTTTGCGTGGCTTATAACGGAATTAAGCACCGGGGAAAACCGCGCAATAGCGCCGGCGCGAAGATAGTCGCCATAAGAAAATCCGCCGGGAATTATTATAACGTCAATGTCGGAAATATCGCTTTCGGTGTGCCATACATAACGGGCATTAGCCCCCGCAACATTTGATGCAACCCATAAACTGTCCTTGTCGCAATTTGTTCCGGGAAACACCACTACCCCGAAATTCAGCTTAGACATATTATCTCCTCGGTTATCAATAATGGTTTTACTCAAGGTAAGATTATAGAATAGATTGTTTTAAAAATAAAGAAAAGTCGGGGTTTAAGTTTTATAAAATTGCTTAAGAAATAAGCCTAAATAACTTGAAAAATATCTTAAAAGACAGTAAAATATGCGATAAGGATTTTCAAAAAAGCAAAAGGGGATTTCGATGAAATTTATCGTAAACAAGGACGAGTTTATTCATAACCTCAATGCAGCGGATTCCATTATCAATGTGAAAACTCCGTTAGCAATACTGCTCAATGTTTATATTGAGGCGCTTGAGGACGGCAATATAATTATACAATCCTACAACGGGGACAACGGGGTAAAGGTGGAGTCCGCCGGTATCGTAGAGGTTCCCGGCAAGGTCAGTCTCTCATCGAAGAAGTTGCTTGAGGTTGTCCGAAAAATGCCCGATGATAAAATTGTCTTTGAAAGCAAGGAAGACAACGAAAACGATATTCTCATACACCCCGAAAATAAAGAAAATCCTCTGTTTAATCTTATCGGGGTCTCCGCGGATACTTTCCCGGTGTTTACCGAATTTAACTGGGAAAGCTATATCCGTATCGCACAGGAAACGCTTGAGGAGCAAATAGAATCCACTGAATTTGCAGTGTCCACCGATGTATCAAAAATAGCGTTCACAGGGTCGTATATTGAGGAGACCGTTGACGGATTCTTGTCGTTTGTAGCAACCGACGGAAAACGTCTTGCCGTTATCACCCGCGAATATGAGGAAAAGGTCGGCGAGGTCGAAACCGGGGTTATTATACCTCAAAAGATTTTCAGGACTATTCACGGTTCGCTCGGTTCGGGTGATGTTTTATTTTCGGTGCATAATTCACAGGCTTTTTTCAAAATAGGAAATATATATATTTTTACCAATCTTGTAGAGGGCAAGTTTCCTAAATATAAAGACGTAATACCTGCTGAAAAAATAAATACAGCGATTGTCGCAACCGATAGTTTCCTTACCGCTATCGACACGGTTTCGGTAATGACCGATGCCGAAACGGGAAAAATTAAAATTGAAGTCGGCGACAAAAAAGCGGTTATATCCACCACACACCCTATCTACGGTGTGGCAAAGCAGGAGATTGAATTAGAGTTTTCCGGGACAACTATCACGATTGCGATTAACTACCGCTCAATTTATGACTTTTTGAAAGTCGTAAAAAGCAAGGAAATCGAAATGACATTAAACTCGCAATCAAGCCCGGTGCTTTTAAAGCCTATTAAAGACGATAATTATATGTATATAACTATGCCGATGAAGATTGATTAAACTATTCCCACCCCCGTTAAATATTTGCAATTCGACTCAATATTTTCGATTAGTTATCGATAATAAGATTAGAATTAACAAAACCTTAGGGGGAAGAAATGTATCTTTGCCCAAATCACAAAAAATGCAAAGTGAAGCTATTTGCGGAAAAGCTCAATAATATGGCGGGAATGGTGTATCTGATAGAGCATGAGTTTTGCTTTGTAAATTACGAGAGATGCGCGAGATTCAAGGCGGGACGCAAAGTAGGTATCGAAAAAGTTCCCGAAAATTTGTTTCCTACCCAAGCGGGTATGGTTGATGAGTTTCTCAAAAACCCGGATACCGATACAAAAAAGAAAAAAACCGCCTGAATTTTCAGCTTGTGTAACAAAAAACATACCCTGTCCGAAATTATCTATTCACAAATCGTTTAATATTAAAGAAATAGCGCCCGTTGTGTTTGGCACGCTTTTTGCGACAATATATACATCTGCACTACTTGCAAAGGAGGTGTGCTATGAAAAAATGTCCGTATTACGCAAAATGCTACAATGATTTTCTGAAAAATGCTCTATCAACAGACAGGGATTCCGCTATGTTCCTGCATTCCCAACTTTGTTTTGCCGCTTATGCAAAATGCGCCCGTTTTATCGTTAAAGAAGGAACAAAAAGCGAAGCCCCCGTTAAGACTTCCTTTGCCGAAAAACTTATCGACCATAAACCAAACAATTTAGTAATATAAATGCCTATAACCTCCAAAACAGAAAAGGGGCTGTCTTTACAGGCAGCCCCGATTTTTTTATATAAGCTTCTTTGCTCCCATCTCAACCTTGAAAAACGGGCATTTATTTCCCGGACAGTCCTTAAAATTGGCGTGAAACTCGCATTCAATCCCCGTGTGGGTGATAATTATATCCAAGTAGTCGCGAAGGAAATGCAACGCCTCAAGCAGGGATAAAAACATATCCCGTTTGCAGCATCTCGGAGAACCCAACTCCACTAACGCAAGTTGAGCCTGCGCGGTGATACGGTTTGTCATCTCCCAGCTTTTTACCGCAACGGGGGTTTCGCCGATTATAAGGGATAAAAAGACTCCGCAGGCGACTGCGCTCCCGCAAATACCGTAGGTCGGACTCGCGCAGAAATTAACCTTATCAAGCAAAAGACGCGCCTCGTGGATTTTCTTTCTTTTTATATCAAAACGCTTCTTTTTGTTGTAGTAACTCGACAAAAGAACCGCCGCGGTAAGAAAATGATGTAACAGAGTATTAAAACCAATTTTGGGATGCCGTAAAGCTATTTGCGCTGTTTGCATAGGGTCTTCCGTGGGGGTAAATGCGCAAAAGGTTTCAATAAAATCCGCCGCATCAAGATTATCACACCTGTCGCAAACGAAATGTCCCCTGTCGCATTTTATATACGAATCGGATATTTCCCCGCAAATCATACAAATATGTTTTTGACTATGCTGATATTCGGTAAGGCTTTCCATACATATCAGGCAACTTCGCTTGTTTTTCATATTCTTTTCCCTTTTTTTAAATCAAAATTTACACCCGAATATATCTTAAAGCAAATTCAAAATTAATCAAGATTAAACGCCGTTTTTACGGTCTAAATACTTTTATTCTTTAATTTTTTTTAATTTTATTATATAATATATTCCTTAGAGAAAGCAATATAAGAGGAGTTTGTAAATTATGGATGATTCCGAGCAAAAGCCGGGTAAAATCAGTAAAAAAGCTATTCGTGATGAGCTATCCAAAATTGAAGCTCATGATATTGTGGTTCCGCGTTCAAGGGTAGTTATGTTAAAAGTCGACGCTCCTTTCGATGATATTATCGGCACTATAATAAAAGACGGGCATTCTCGATTCCCGGTATTTTCCGAAAAAATCGACAACATTATCGGCGTTCTTTATGCTAAGGATTTGCTTAATTTGTTCACCCTTTCTCAAAAGAATAAAGAAGCGGGTATCAATAAAATACTCAGAAAACCCCTGTTTATTCCGGAAAATAAAAAAGTCGATGAACTTTTAAATGAGTTTATTAATACCCATATTCATATCGCTATTGTTGTTGATGAATACGGCAATATGATGGGGATTATAACCCTTGAGGATATTCTTGAAGTTATAGTCGGGGAAATAAGCGATGAATACGATAAAGAGGAAACCTCCAATTATACCAAAATATCCAATAATGAATACCTGATTTTACCCAAGATGAGCATCAAAGAGTTTAACTCTCTATTTAAGACGCGTATAAAATCCGAGGATTTCGACACTATCGGCGGGTTTATAATTGAACAGTTCGGATATGTCCCGAAAGAAGGTGAGATACTTAACTACCGTAACCATCTCTTCAGGATAAAAAGTGTCGATGGAAGTAAAATCCGTGAAATCATAGTGGGACGGGCTTAACTATGCGCTCCTTTATTGCCGTAAAAATACCTGACGATATACTAAAAAAAGTTGCGGAGTTTGTGCAAAGATGCACCGAAATACAAAGCAAGGGTATCAAATATATCGAACCGCAAAACCTGCATATTACGCTGAAATTTCTAAGCGAGATTGACGATAAACAGATACGTGATATATCTTCCGGTATAGATAAAATGCTGTTACAAGAAAAACCCGCCGTTCCCGAAATATCCATAGAGGGGTGCGGCGCTTTCCCCGATGTGTTTTTCCCTCGCGTGCTATGGACGGGAATATTATCCGATGACAGGCTGAAAGACTTGTTTGTGAAAATTGAGGATATATGTGAAAAATACGGAGTGCCGAAAGAAACCCGCTCTTTTAAGCCTCATCTCACCATAGGTCGGGTTAAAACAAAATCCTCGCGCGAAATTACCGATTTTTTAAAGCAAAATAAAGAGGTTAAATTCGGAAGTTTTGTTCCCGACGGGTTTAGTCTTTTTAAAAGCGAACTTACCAAACAGGGCGCAATCCATTCGGTTATAAATAATTTTAAATTTTCGGAGAGTTAGATGGATTTTAAAAAGTATATCGCTTCTTTACAGGAAACAATTGAAGACAAAAAGGCGTTTTCGCTTAAATTTTTTATTATCGACCATGATACCCAAAAGAAAATCGAAGCCGCTATAAATTTAATTTTTCAGAAATATTTTGAAATAGAAATGAGCGGCATAATTTATACCTGCGTAAAGGAATTGCTTATCAACGGTTCAAAGGCTAACCTCAAGCGAGTCCTTTTTGAAAGGGACGAACTTAATATTGATGATGATAACGATTATCTTAACGGAATGATGGAGTTTAGAAATATACTAAACGAATCTTCATATCATAAATTCCTGCGCGATTTAAAAAAATCGGATTATTGGGTAAACCTGAAATTTGAATATAACGAAAACGGAATGAGGGTTACGGTGATAAACAACGCACACATAGCACATCTTGAGGAAAAACGTCTCAGGGATAAACTTAAAAGAGCTATGAAATACGAAGATATAGCGCAGTTTTATATAGACCAGGGGGATGAAATGGAGGGTGCGGGAATGGGTATAGCGCTTATAGTAATGTTATTAAAGGGTATCGGGATTGACCCGTCGCTTTTCCGAATAGGCAACACCCCCGAAAATAGGACTTTTGCAAGAATCGAAATACCTTTCAACGAAAATTACGTGCCTATAAGGCGCGCCTATAACAAATCACACAGGAGGAACGGAGATTGAATATACTTCTTACAAACGATGACGGTTATACCGCCGAGGGAATAAATGTGTTGTATGAACAGATAAAGGATAAGCATAACGTCAAGATGTGTGCGCCGTTAAAACAGATGAGCGCAAGCGGGCATGCTATTACTCTTTTTAAGCCTATGGAGTTCCTGAGGGTATCGGATTCTATCTGCGCGGTTGACGGGACGCCCGCCGATTGTGTAAAATGTGCTATTTTCGGAATATACAAAGATATTAAATTCGACCTTGTTCTATCCGGCATAAATAACGGACCGAATATGTGCGAAGATGTTTTCCCTTCGGGAACGGTCGCCGGCGCAAGAGAAGGGCTTATTAACAACCTGTTTTCTATCGCTTGTTCCGTTGACGGGTGGAACGGGGATAAACATTTTGAATTCCCCGCAAAATTTATTGCCGAACTTCTCGATAAACTTGATGAGGAAATTCTTTCTTTAAAACTGATACTTAATATAAATTTCCCCAATACCAATAACGCAAAAGGTATCAGGTTTACCCATATCGGCAGCAGGGTTTACAACAACTTTATCCTGTTTGAAAAAAAAGACGGGAAAGAATACGTTACCATAACGGGTGAAGACCAAACTTTCAATAAATACGACGGGTCTGACCTTGAAGCGGTCGATAAAGGATTTATTTCCATAACGCCTATGACTAATGAATTTTTACACAAACCATACATAGATAAATTAAGCAAAATAAAGGATATTAAAACGGATTAGGTTAAATTTTAATTCGTATCATATAACAAAATCTGTTCATCAAAAAGATTGACAAAACGTGAGAATATGACACAATATATACGATTGTTCAGTATAAACTCTAAACAACGGAAAAGGACTAAAAAATGACAAACGATTCCGAGAAATCAACGGAACTACTGATTGAAACTCTATTAAACGGAAAAGAAATCGCCGACAGGCGGAATGCAGCGATGGCGCTGGGTAACCTCAAGGAAGAAAAAGCGATTGAACCCATGATACAAGCCCTCGGCGACCACGAGGACGTTGCTATATTTGCCTCACTTGGTCTTGTAAAAATCGGAGGGGCGGCTGTCCCTTATCTGCGCAAATCCCTGAAATCTTTTAATGAACAAATCCGCGGGTATTCCGCAGAAATTCTCGGGGAGCTTGAGGCTCACTCCGCTTTAGAAGATTTAATCGAAGTTATCGAAAAAGACGACAGTAACTGGGTCAAAAACAGCGCGGTCGAGGCTATCGGACGGCTTAAAAGCCCTCACACCGTTGACCTTCTTACAAACCTTTTAAAAAGCAAAAATAACTGGATAGTCGTATCTTCCGCTTTGGCATTACACAGGATGGGTTACAGCCACGGTTTAGCGGATGTTCTTGTCGACAAATTATTCACCGAAAACGAAATAGAACGCGGAATTACCGCATGGGCTTTGGTTGAAATCTGCCAAAAATCCGATAAGGCTAAAATACAAAAACTTGCGGAAAACACCTCCGATTACCATCTCGAAACCATACTTAATGAAATTGTCAGAGGCATTAGCTTGAAATAATTTTTCTAATATGATAAAATTTATCGTTTCAATTTTAGATAATTTTTCAAATTTAAACGGGAGGAACCGGTGAAGATGGGTTTTGTATTTAGCGGTTTGTTTTGGGGTTCTCTTTTAATACTCGTTGGTATTGCCATAATAATCAAGGTGGTTTTTAAAATCGATATTCCGATAGTTCGTCTTTTCTTCGCGTTTTTCTTTATCTATCTCGGAATTAGCGTGCTTGTCGGAGGGTTCTCATCTAAAAAGGCGGGAACTATCGCTTTTGATGATTCTACAATCGATGCCGAAATGGATTTCAAGATTGAAGAAGGCGAAACACCTAAGAAAAAAAGAGATTACAATATTATTTTCGGTAAGGGAACTATCGACTTATCCAAAATTCCCCTTGCCGACAAGAATATCAAGGTCGAAGTCAATACGATTTTCGGGCAAAGTGATGTGTATATCGACCCCGATATGCCTATAATTATCGAGGCGAGTTCCGCTTTTGCCGGAATGCGTATGCCCGATGGCGACAGCCTTGCTTTCGGAAACAAGAATTATTTTACCAAGTCTTTCAGCAAAGAAGAGCCTTATATTAAAATCGAGGCAAACGTCGTTTTCGGGGCTATGAGACTTATTGAAAAGAACATAAAAGACACGGAATAGAAAACGCAAAAAAAGTAACCGCGTCATCTATCCGTTACAAAGGATAAGGGCGCGGTTACTTTAAATTATATATTTACTTCAATCCCTGAAATACAGAGCATCTTTTTTTCCCTTCAGGCACCCTATACTATTAACGCCGACAAAAGTCATAGCTTTCTTGAGTTCAACAGCGATACGCTCAAAATATTGTCTGACAGCCTGAACGCCTCCGCCGACAGCGTAAATCATAACGGGACGTCCAATCATAGCAAAATCCGCGCCTAAGGCAAGCGCCTTCAGCACATCAGCCCCGCTACGAACACCTCCGTCAAGTATAACCACGGCATCGCTTCCCACGGCGCGTTTTATATCGGCAATCATATCAATCGGCGCAACAAGACTATCGCTAACCCTGCCTCCGTGGTTTGATACTATTATCCCTTTGACACCGGCTTTAAGCGCAAGTTCCGCATCAAAGGGAGAAAGAATGCCTTTAAGTATAAACGGTATCTCGGCAAACCGGACAAGTTCACGAAGCTCCTCAAATGTTTTGGTGCTTGTTGACTGCCCCTTCATATCCATAGTCATAAACGAAGCCGCATCTATATCCATCCCCACCGCAAGAGCGCCGACCGATTTGGCAGCCTCTATCCTCTCAAAAATCATTTTCTGGTCATAGCGGGGCTTAAAAATCGGGACGGCAAGCCCGAAGTTTTCCATAATTACACGGATACCGATTTTAAACTTGGTCGGCGTAGCCCCGTCCCCAACAAACCCGACAGTTCCCGCCTGATTCGCTCCCTTAACAATCGACTGGGCTAAATTCAACTCGCTGATTGCACCGCCGAGATTGGTAATAGCTCCCGTAATCGGTCCGGGCAAGACGGGAAACCCGCACTTGGCGCCGAAGAAATCCGCCGACGTGTCCACTACTTTGGCATCGTTAATATAACGGGGAATAATATCAATACGCCTAATCCGCTTAACGGAACGGACAAACCCCTCCCCCGTAGCAATTCCGCCGACACCCGGCATCATCCCCCGGCATCTTTCACCGGTGCAATCATTGCAAACAAAGCATCGTCCGTTAAATCTTTCGCGTGCCGTATCATTTATAACCGCTTCGGGTATCGTATGCTCATCACCCGCAACGGTAGAAATTTTAATGGTTCTGATAGCATTATGAGAAGCGCGAATAGCGGAAAACCGGTCGGGGGCGGCAACTATTATATGTCCGAACTTATCGAGATTATTCTTGGGAAAGCGCGCAGTATCACCGACTTTGCAATGGAAAAATATATCCTTGACGAATTCAATATTACGTGCCTCATCAAGCCCCACTATATCCTGCACGACACCGGGAGGAGCTATAATCGCGCGCTCTATCGACACATAGTTGCGGGAGTGGGTAAGGTTGTGCGGAGGAAACCCCAGAGCAATCCTCAAAGCGTTTTCCATCAGGTCAACGCCCGATGAATAAGGATAGGTATAAGCCGACATAAACCCGCCCGACAGGCGACCTGCAATTTCCCCGACAAAGCAACTGCTGCCCGAAATCTTAATATCGCCCTTAGCCGCACCGTTATCTATACCGATTGCCTTGATACCCGCTTTAAAGGTATCAACGGCATATTTTACCTGATTTTCGGGAAGATTTGACGGCATAATATGTCCGGTTTCGACAAAATAGGGGCTATACTCGATAATCCTGTCGGCTACACCTGTGATTGTAATATCCCCGTTATACACAAGCGCATCGATACTAAGCTCAGGAGCTTCAATATATTGCTCGATAATAACCCTGCCGTCTATGGAAAAAGACTTGGCAAGCTCAAACGCCTCTTTAAGTTCATCAATATTGCTGACCCTGCGAACACCGCGCGCCCCCATATTCCGCAAGGGTTTGATAACGCAGTCGTTTTCAAGTTTCTCGAAAATTTCCATAGCCTTGTGAATAGAATCGACAACCTCAAAATCAGGGACAGGAACATTAGCGGTGCGCAAAGCCTTTCGCATAAGGTATTTATCGGTAGCGCGAAGGGCAGTGTCGGGGTCAATGCCCGGAAGCCCCAATTCCTTAGCGCAAACCGCAACGGTATAGGTAGCATCCGTGCCGACAGTCAAAACCCCGTCGATTTTTGCCGTGGATGAGTTAAAGCGCACAACCTCCCGCAAAGTCGCTTCCGCATCAAGCGTGCTTGAATTGATAAAATGGTCTGCAATCTTAACGCCGGGGGCTTCAGGGTTACCGTCAACAACAACAGTCGTTATTCCCATCTCCCGCGCGCGGCTAATCACAGGCTCCTGCAAAACACCTCCGCCTATTATAAGAACACTCTTTCCTTTAATGTTTTCCATATACAAAACCCAAAAATAAAAATTTTAAAATATAAAATACAGGCTGTCCCGAAAGAGACAGCCTTAAATTTATTTTCTAAAAGGTAAATCCTTTAGAGCCTTTTCAATAGCTTCCGAAGGATATTCATAATCCTCAAGATGATTACCGAGATAAAGGTCATAAGAGGAAAGGTCAAAGAAACCGTGTCCGCTGAAATTAAAGAGTATGGTCTTCTCCTTGCCCTCTTCACGAGCCTTTTCGGCTTCGTGTATAGCCGCCCTGACGGCGTGGTTGGTTTCGGGAGCGGGAACAATCCCCTCAGTGCGGGCAAACAAAATTCCGGCATCAAAAATTTCGTTTTGATGATATGACCTTGCTTCTACAAAGCCCTGATTAACAACCGCGCTGACAAGCGGAGACATCCCGTGATAACGCAACCCTCCCGCGTGTATGGAAGGAGGCATAAAGCTATGCCCGAGCGTATACATCTTCAATATAGGCGCCATACCTGCGGTATCTCCATAGTCGTATTCATATTCGCCCTTTGTAACGGTAGGACAAGCACAAGGCTCAACGGCGACAATATCAACTTTTTTATTCTGAGTGATTTTATCGTGGATATACGGGAAACTTATACCGGCAAAATTACTACCGCCGCCGATACATCCGATTACAACATCGGGATAAACCCCGATAGATTCGAGCTGTTTTTTAGACTCAAGTCCGATAATGGTCTGGTGCATACAAACGTGGTTCAAAACGCTGCCGAGGGAGTAGTTGGTGTCTTTACGTGTGGCAGCCTCTTCAACCGCCTCCGAAATAGCCACACCGAGACTACCCGGATTGTCGGGGTCTTCCGCAAGCAACTTGCGCCCGTATTGGGTCTGGTCGCTCGGGCTGGGAATACATTCCGCGCCCCAAACATTCATAAGCATACGACGGTAGGGTTTAAGATTATAGCTAACCTTCACCATAAAAACGCGAACTTCGATACCGAAAAGAGCGCCGGCAAAAGCAAGAGCGCTGCCCCATTGCCCGGCTCCGGTTTCGGTGGTAATACGCTTAACGCCGGCTTGCGCATTAAAATAAGCCTGCGCAATAGAGGTATTGGGCTTATGAGAACCGGCAGGCGAACATCCCTCATATTTATAATAAATCTTTGCAGGAGTTTTAAGCGCCTTTTCGAGATGAATTGCGCGAAAAATCGGAGCGGGTCTCCATCTGTTGTAAGCATCAAGCACGGGTTCGGGAATATCAATCCATCGCTCCTGCGATACCTCCTGCTCTATTAGAGACATAGGGAAAATAGCAGCAAGCGCATCGGGTCCTATAGGCTTACCGTCAGGACCAAGGGGAGGGTCAAGCGGCTTAGGCAAATCCGCCTGGATATTATACCACTTTTTAGGCATATCCTTTTGCAAAAGATCAATTTTTTGAATTTCCATAAAAAACCTCCTAAAAAAATTAAAATAAAAAAAGGCACGAACCAACTCAAAAAACCCAGATTAATTCGTGCCCTATAATTACATAAATTTCACACCTCGCAACTCCAACTAATACCTCCCGTTACCCCCTTGATCCCGCAAAGGAAAACAAAGGATAACTCAAAAGGAAAAAGGCAAAAGGACTTAGATATTAAAAGCGGCAAGCGCCTCGTCTTCGCTGTCGTAGATGTCGAAAAAGCTGGTTAATTTCGTGAGTTCAAAAACTTTTCTTACGGAAGCATAAACATTGATAAGCTTCAATGCACCTCCGACCTTCTTAAGATTGGAAAGGCTTGAAATCAGGACACCGATGCCGGAACTATCGACATAGCTAACTTTATCAAGGTTGATTATAATATAAACCTTTCCATTATTCATTTCTTCTTTAATTTTCTCTTTAATTTCCGGTGCGTTGTAAAGGTCAATTTCACCATTGATGTCGAAAATTACAACTTCGCCAGTTTCCCTTTTGTTTATCTCCATAAAATCCTCCTGTTATATTATCAAAATATAAGTTATCTCATTTTAAAAATCAATAAGGTTTCATCATCATGCTGAGGAGCAGTGCCGACAAAACGGTTTACCTCTTCAAGAATCCTGTTGGCAATTTCACGAGCAGGTTCGCGTTTATTGCTGCGAATAACATCAAAGAACCTGTCCATACCGAACTCCTCGTGCGCCTCATTCATAGCCTCGGTAATACCGTCGGTGTAAAGCACGGCAATATCGCCCCTTTCAAGAGTGGTATAACCCTTACCGTATTCAATATCCGCCATAATACCCACGGGCATACCGTCGGTGTCCATATACTCAAACTCATCCTTGCTTGCCCGATACAAAACCAAAGGACCGTGTCCCGCATTCGTATAACTCATTATACCTCTTTCTGCATCAAAAAGCAAGTAAAAGCCCGTTGCGTATCTATCTTCCACTATTTCCTCGGAAATAGTGTTATTAAGCCTGTGAAGAACATCATTGGTTTCCTCTTCAAGGGTAGCAATGGTGCGCAAGATACTTCGTATCATAACCATAATAAGCGCAGCCGGAACACCCTTACCGGAAACGTCAAACATCATAACTGCAATTTTGTTGCTGCCGAAATCGATATAGTCATAATAGTCCCCACCGACACCCTTAGCGGGGATAGAAAAGGCATACATATCGTATTTTTCGCCTTCCGGGAAAGTGTGAGGAATAAGCGAGCGCTGAATCTCACCGGCAACGCCAAGCTCTTTTTCAGCCTGTTTCTTTTCAAGAATTTCCTGATACATCTGTATCTGCTGAATCGTGATAGCCGCCTGTTCGCCCAATGTTTCGATAAGTCCAAGGTCACTTTCAAGAAAAGACCTTTCATCATCGACAATAGTCAATACGCCGAAAACCTCTTCTTTGGTTTTAAGAGGAACAGCTAAGAACGAAACAACAGTCATAGTCCCTTTGATAGTCTGTATAAAACGGTCGTCCTTGGTGGTATCGGGGATATAAATAGACACGCCCGATTCTGCGACCTGCCCTATAAGCCCTTCACCGATAGCAATTTTTTCCGCGCGGAATTTTTCTACAATCATAGCTTCGTTCAATGTCATTCCCGCGACAATTTTAAACGGCCGTGTAGGAGGATACATCCCTTTTACATATTGCACGGTAAGACGGTTAGTAAGCGGGTCTCTGATAAGGATAGCCCCTGCACGCGCACTTGACCCCTTAACGGAGGCATCCACAATTTCTTTTATGATGGTGTCCAACTCGAAATCTCCGGCACCGATAATAGCGCTGATATTTCTCATAAGGTCGATAATAATATCGCGTTCTCTTGCTAAGTTTTCAACCTGTTTCTCAATACCTTCTATAAACTGGAGATGGACTTTATATCCGAATACGGCAAATAAAACCATAGCAGTAACACCGATAACAAACCACCCCATATTAGAGTTAAAAAGTATAAGAGAGGAGAAAACATAAAACAGCATAATCACGCCGAGGAAGAAATATAAGAGCTTTTTGTTTTTGTTTATATAACTCAACAGATTTCCGACATAGCCGTAAATTGAAGAAATGGCGACCCACGCAAAAACAAGGAGAACCAACTTCCAAACTACTAAGATACCGCGTCCGAGATTTCCCTTAATAAATTCAACGAAAGCGATATCGGTTTTATAAGTTCTTATAGAACGGGTAATCCTTAATCTGCCGTCAACAATTTCTTTTTCCAAGACAGGCTCATACGTGTCGGTAAATTTATATTTACGGGGAGCAACAGCGGGCACCCCTTCGCGCGCTCTTTCCTGTATAACAAAATGCCGCCCTGCATCATCGGTTTCATAGGTTAAATCAACAACCTCCTTTGACTGCAAAGAAAGGAAAGCAACAACGGCAACCAATGCCAAAACCAACAATATCTGCAGCCACATAAAGGTCTTAATGCCGCGCAAATTTTCGGTTTCAACGGACTTTCTTCGGATAAGAAAGGCATAAGAAAGCGCTATGATAAAAATCAATTCAACAGCTTGCCAGACAAAAAACCTCAAATAATACAACGGCATAATATCATCAAACAAAGCCTCTCTTGTTGCGCCGGTATATCCGATTTCAAGTTTTGTCCAAAAAACTTCGCCGAAATCAATAGCCACATAAACAATCGATTTTATCACAACAATAAAGAATACTATGTATAAAAACTTAAAAATAGGCTCTTTATACCTTTTATAATCAAGTAATAAGAGCAACCCGAGGAAAAATGCAAGAATAGCTTCAACCCAAAATAGGAGAGTAAAATCCATTAAAATCCTCCTTCAAATTCTACCCCTAATATACTAAAATCCTTTTCAAATTTGTCAAGTGTTTTTTCATTAACTTGCCGTTTTTAAAAACTTTTTTACCCAAAAAATCTCTTTGCGAGGTAAAATTAGATATAACACTGCAGTCGGCATAAAATCCGGAGGATTTAACGACATTCATCACCGCCAAAGGTTCAGGATACCCGTCGTTAAAGATTATAACTTCATCACCCGCCTTTATGCCTTTGTTTTCACCAAGACTAATTCTAAAATTACCCTCTCTCGTTCTTTGAGAAACAAAACCCACATCGGGAAAATGGGAATCAACCCACTCTAAAAACCTCAAAACCGTGTTTTCAAAGTCCTTATGTTCATAAGGCAAAGCCCGTTTGCCTAATAATTCGCCGGCCTTGTCGTGAATACTAAATTCAATAGCATTTGCGGCGGAATTCATATTTGCCGACACATAAAAGTTGAGATTATTATCTCTCACATATTCGAGAATCCGTGATTCCTCATCTTCTTTTCGGAATTTCATATCAAAAAACTTAAATTTATCAAAATACAAAGAAACATATTTAGATAACTCCACTATGGTCTCGGAAAAATCCAAAACATCCGACTTAACAACAATTAAGCCGTTAAAAACAAAGAGTTTGTCGCTCTCCATAACAAGCTGCCCGCGCTCAACCCTCCAATCATAGTTCTCAATACGGTTTCTAACCCTTTGGGACTGATTAACTCTAAAAAGGGCATTAAGCTCGTTATAAGCTTCCTCAAACATTCTCCTGTTCTCAAAATAAGTAATAAGCGCCTCGCGCGCTTCTTCCAAATATGGGTTAAGCAAAATCGCACGCTTCAGATGAACAAAATATAAAAACGAATCGCCTTTCCTGTAAAAATTCCTTGCGACATCATAATGCATCTTGCCCAAATCATTCCTTATTCCATCACCGATACGGAAATTATCAAGGACGAATTTCTCAAAGGAATAAAGATAAAACTCATTGTCGGGCTTGAGCCTTAAAGCCTTCCTGTAAAATTCGGTTGCTTTATCCGTATCAAACTTACGATAAGCAAGGGCGGTTTTAAAATACAAATATCCTCTTTCGTTATCGTCACGGACAAACCCCGATTTATCAATCCACAGGTATTTTTCAACCGCATCCCGATAATTCCCGTTACGCAAATACGAATCCCCAAGCAACGATATACCGAACACAAAATTATCGAATAAAGCCTCTCCTCTTTCCAAAAGGTTTATGGCATCTTTATACCCGCCTGTGGAATAATAAAAACCCGCAAGACTGTAAAAAGTCTGTCTTTCACGGGAGTTTAACTGGAGAGCGCGATTATAATTTTCCTGCGCCCGTCTCATATCGCGGAGCTTATAATAATAATCCCCGAAACTAATAAAAATCAACCAATTATCGGGAGAATAGCGTCGCGCCCTTTCAAGCATCTGCAACGCAAGCGGAAACCGGTTCATTTTGATATAAAGCTCGCCGCGGTTACGGAATAACTCGGCGTATCCGGGAAACTTTTCCTCTATCTCCGCATAGAAATTTTCCGCTCTGCCGAAATCGCCCAATTCACGATACGAATTGGCAACCAGCAACATTGCATCCACGTCCGTATGAGAATACCTGAGCGCCGTTAAAGCATTTTGCAAACTTAAATTATATTCCTCAAGAGCATAATAGGTAGAAGCGAGATATTTGTAAGCATCTCCGTAAAACGGATTTTGGCTGATAGCGTTCCGAAACGAATCAATAGCCCTGAAATACCTCTCTTCATTTAGATGGACAATACCCTCATCAACATAACGCCTCGTATCAAAAGCCGTTTGAGCAAAAACTAAAGAAAAAGAACAAAGGCTAAATAATATAATCCCCGTTCTTTTTATAAATTGCATCAAACTCTTTTCTTTTATCTTCATATCCCTCCCTGCCTAACAAGCCGTAGGTAAAATTCTTACCCTCCTCGACACCGGGCTGGCCAAGAGGGTCAATATTATAGAGATAACCTGAAAACACGGTAGCAACCTCAAGGAGATACATAAGCTGACCTAAAGAACTTTCATTGACTTCCTGCACGGTAATAGTAATAGAGGGTCTTCCCTCTTTGGCAAGAGCCGCCTCGGTAGCCTTCTGTTCGCTGTCGATAAGTTCATTCATCGTATGCCCCGAAAGATAGGAAATTCCCTTATAATCCCTGTAGGCTTCGGGAATTTTAAGCTCGTTTTTAAAATTCTCAACACGGATAAAAGTAACAATTTTATCGTAAGGACCCTCCTTAAATAACTGGACTTGAGAATGCTGGTCGGTAGCGCCGACCGCTTTCAGAGGAGTAGGTCCTACATAATCTATAAACCCGTCAAGATTCGTCTCTTTACCGAGACTTTCCGCCCAAAGCTGGACATACCAATCGGCAAGACGCGAAAGGGCATTGGAATAAGGCATCAAAACGGAAATCGGCGCGCCGTTAAGATATGCAATATATTGCAAGACCGCATAAAGATAAGCCGGATTCTTTATAAGGTCATCCGATGAAACCCATTCATCCATAATCTTTGCACCGTCAAGAAATTTTACAATATCTATTCCCATAAGCGCGGCGGGAAGCAATCCCACCGGGGTCATTACGGTAAACCGCCCCCCGACCAAAGGCTCAATCGGGAAAGACTTAATCCCGTCGGCATCGGCAATCCGTCGGAGGTTTCCGTTTTCAGGGTCGGTAATAAATACCAAATTGTCTTTATATTTATCCTCGCCGACAGCATCTATCAACAACTTGCGAAGGATAAAAAAAGTGGTAATAGTCTCGGAAGTGCTTCCCGACTTGGTAACTACAAGAAACAAGGTCTTGGCGGGGTCAATCAAATCAAGCAGGTCTTTGGTAGTATCGGGGTCAACATTGTCGGTAAAATATGCGCGAAGCCCTTTGCGTTTACCTGCGGGAAGTTCGTTATGGTAGGAATGGCAAAGCGCACTCATCATAGCAACAGGACCCAAAGCGGAACCGCCGATACCGATAACAACCATAGCATCAAATTTGCTTATAGTATCTTTTGCAAAAGAATTAATCTCATCAACAAGACTTTTATTATAAGGAAGGTCGTAAAAAGGGAGTTGCTTTTCGCGTCTGCGTTTTTGCATATCGTTATGGGCTTTTTTAGTAAAATCGGCAAAGCTCAAAAGACGTTCTTTCGTTACACCCATCTTAGAACCGATATTCTCCGCCATAGCGTTGTTAAAATCAAATTTGATTCTTCCGTTCATAGTTTGAAACTCCTGTATTTATGATTGATTTTCTTCGGTAAAAATTTCCTCGGTTTCCGTCTCAGAATCCACTGCACCCCCGCCGCCTTCAAGTGAGGATTTAAGTTCGCCGACCTCCTCACCAATTTTATCGTAAACATCGCGCGCAAGGTCTAAAAGAATCTGGGGCTTATCCTTAGCCCTTCTGCCCATACCGAAAACCTTGGACAAGGTTCGCTTGACCTCTTCGTAAACCCTAATTTTCTCATAAGGGTCTTCTATATATACGGTGTTTTTATACCGTAAAATACCGCAGATATAAAGGAAGCCGTCATACCCGAAATTATAATCCGTATCGGGGCCAAGCCAGTTGGCATAATCCAAACCCTCTTTGCCGTTGTATTGATTTTGCAGAGCAATAGTATAAAAATCCGCCGCCTTACGGTAAAACACCTCGGAAAGCTCCTGATAAACGGTATTTTGGGATTCTCTGAAAAGGTCTCCGAAAAGCCAAGCCGCACGAAGCGAAGCTACCCCGCATTTAACCGTAGGGGAAAATTTCTTTTTTTCAAAAACCGAATATGAGCTTATAGCAAAGATATAGCTTGCTATACCCGCAACCAAGTCCCTTTTTTCAAAAAAATCCGGGACATAGCCGAAAATTTTCATAACATACTGCGCCCTGACCGAACGCAAATCGGCAAGCCGCTCCGCCGTTTTCGAGGATATTTTCGTAAAATCTTCCTTCTCGGATGCATAATAACAATTGGGACATACGGTAATAGGATATATAAGCGGATTGATATCACCGTATTTTTGAGTGGATATATACATCCTGCGAAGTTCGTTAGTAAGCTCGCCGGCGTTGAGCCTTCCCCTGCCGGTTAAAAGGTCTTCGCGTTTAAAAGGGGTGTTGCATACGGGACAAATAATTTCTCTCTTTGAATAAAATGTAATTTCTTCAGGCATTAATCTATCCGAAAAATTTAATTGAGATATTTACCCAAAAACTCTGGGGAAGTAAAACAATCACAAGTAAAGCCGCTAAAATAGCAGCTATGATAATTAACGCGGTTTTATTGGACTTAATCTGCTCGACATACTCTTTCATATCGGATTCCCTCCAACTCATATCACTTATATCAATAAGTAATTATAAACCTAAATTCTTATAATATCAACATTTTAAAAAGGCATAATCGAAAAAAATTTCAATATTCGGCAAAAAACCTCAGTCTAAAGCGGTAATAAGGATACCCCCTGCCGTAATCAAAGGAATTTTTCATTGACAAACTTGACAAGCTCCAGCCTGTTGGACAAACCGAGTTTTTCATAGATATTGCGGATATGGGTTTTCACGGTCAGTTCCGATATAAAAAGAGCTTCGCCAATCTCCCGCTTTGAATATCCATCAATAGTTAAAAGAATTATCTCCATCTCGCGCTCGGTAATCCTGTATTCCTCAATCAAATCAATTCGCCCGACAATTTTTTTCCTGTTGATAACGATAGGTTTTACCGACAAATATCCCGCCATAAACCACAGGAAAAATATATTCCATACTACATATAAAAGCGGATTAAAAGCCATCCCGAAAACAAACACCTCAATAAAATACCCGCTCAGCGAACAAATATCCTCGCAAATCATAAACAAAAAATGTATCCCGAGCAAAACAACAAACGCCTTAAACACAAAAATTATGCGTTTGTTTTCTACCTTTTTTAATCCGATAAAAATCACGGCAAAACTATAAATAAAAGAGGGGTATAAAATCGCGCGATGAACAAAAAAGCCTGCAAGAAGCGTTTTACTCTCAAAATCAATAAAAAACGGGGTGAAAAACAGCACCGAGTTTAAAACAACAATTATCGCAAAAATAATATTCCTTAACCGCGATTTCGGGGTGGAAAATATCATATGAAAAATAAAAGGAACTAAAAATACAAGCGAAGTTCTCAATATAAAATGGATTCGCGTGGATAATGCAACATCAAATAAATCGCACCGGTCTAAAATAATATTTCGATACGCTAAAACCGCAACAATACACATATACCCGATTATAAAAAACTGGATAAATATATAACTTAATACCGCCGAATCCCGTCGTTTAAAATAAAATACAAAAGAAAAGACAAGCACCGCCCAGGCAAACGACATAGAAATAATATTAGTAATCAAAACAAAACTATAATCCACCATTCCTCGATACCACCCTTTGTTGACATTAGATTTATTCTATACCGATATAAAAAAATACACAAAAAAAGACAATATAAAATTTGCGTGTCTATACGGCGTTCAAAACCCCACCCCATCTTTTGCCGTTAATCGCCAAGCCTCCGCTTATCTGTCTTATGAATGTAAAAGATACGGGGGTTTTTGACTTATTTTCCCCGTTATGTTAAACTAACGCGGTTTTTTATCTGCTACTTACCGTTGACCTTAACCGATATAAAATTTTTAAGAGGTGCTTATGCCCGAAAAATTTACGAAAATAGTATCAACAATCGGACCCGCTTCGCGAAATTACGAAACAATACTTTCCCTCATAAATGAGGGAGTAAACGTTTTCCGTTTGAACTTTTCGCACGGGAATACTGAAGATCATAAACTGTCGGTTGACCTTGTCCGCCGCGCATCACGCGAACTTGATAAAACAGTCGCTATATTTCAGGACTTGCAGGGTCCTAAAATCCGCGTGGGCAATCTTAAAGATGAATATATAGAACTTGCCGCGGGAGACAAAATTATTATTTCCGGCGGAGACTTTGAAGGAACAAAAGGGCATATATCTATTGACTATAATAACCTTCATAACGAGGTATGCAAAGACGGCAGGATTCTTATTGATGACGGACTTATCGAACTTCGGGTGGATGAGGTTGACGGGAAAAATATCCATACGGTTGTGGTAACGGGAGGAAAGCTAAAACCCCGCAAAGGCGTAAATCTCCCTCACGTCAAACTCCAGAATATTTCTTCATTCACCGAAAAAGATATGGAAGACCTGAAATTTGCGTTTGAAAATTATCTTGACTACATTGCGCTTTCGTTTGTAAGAAGCGCCAACGACGTTATAGCTCTTCGCAATTATATGTCAAAGGAATTCGGGCGAACTATCCCGGTTATTTCCAAAATCGAAAAGCCCGAAGCGGTTGACGATATAGATAATATTATAGAAGTATCCGATGCTATAATGGTGGCGCGCGGAGATTTAGGTGTTGAAACCTCAAGCGAGGAAGTGCCGATTATCCAAAAACGTATAATCCGCAAATGTAACCTTGCAGGCAAACCCGTAATAACCGCCACGCAGATGCTTGAATCTATGATAAACAATCCCCGCCCTACCCGTGCTGAATCTGCAGACGTTGCCAACGCTATACTTGACGGGTCAAGCGCAATAATGCTTTCGGGAGAAACCGCTGTCGGAAAATACCCGGTGGAATCCGTGCAGATGATGACGAAAATAGCGCTTTTTACGGAATCAACGGTTATGTTTAAAAAACTCGTGCTTGAAAAAGTAATAAATATAGACCTGCTTCGCGAAAACGCTTTACACAATACCCCTCAAGCGGTCGGGCTTGCGACTGTGGAATTAGCCGACACCTTAGGCGCTAAATATATCGTTTGTTTTACGCATAGCGGAGGCACTGCTCGTCTTATTTCAAAATTCCGTCCCGATATGAAGATTATCGGGTTTAGCCCCGTTGCTTCTACCGTCAGACGGCTTGCACTCGCATGGGGCGTTATACCATTGCATATAAGCGAGGTTGAAACGGTTGATGAGCTTCTCGACGGTGCGGCAGAGGCTTTAAAGTATAAGGGAATGGTTAAAGACGGCGATTTTATCGTTATTACAGCCGGGGTTCCGGTCGGAAAGACGGGTAAAACCAATATGATAAAAGTTGTCCGTATTGGAGAATAACGCCTCAATTTTTTTGCTTCAAACCTTGTCCCGATATGCTAAGTCTAATTATCCGGTTATCAGGAAATTTCCGCCCTTTCCCCTTACTTATTTGATTTTGATTGTTATTTACTTTAAAATATTGGAATCAGAGAATAAACGGAGTATTTGATGGCAAAACAGGAAATTGTAACTTACGGTCATCCCTCATTAAGAACCAAATCCGAAAATGTGTGCGAAATCACCGATGAAATAAAGGAAATAATCCGTAACTTGGAGGATACTCTTAATTTGGACAGCGGTATAGGTCTTGCCGCGCCTCAAATCGGAGCTAACAAACAGATTTTCCTTGTGGATTTATCACGGGCAAAGGATAAACGCCGCGTTATTTTACTTAACCCAAAGATTATTTCTCAATCAAACGAAACGGACGAATATGAGGAAGGGTGTTTATCACTGCCGGAAATTTGGGGCAACGTAACCCGCCCCTCTCAGGTAAAGGTTAAAGGACAACTTTTAAACGGAAGTTCTATAATTATTGAGGCGGATGGGCTTTTTGCGCGCGCCTTGCAGCACGAACTTGACCATCTCCAGGGCAAGCTCTTTATCGACTATCTTTCGCCGGATGAATACGAAAAAAACCGCGTAAAAATCCAAGCCCTGCTTGATAAAAATAAAAAAAATTTGGGCAAGGTGATTGAATGAAAATTGTATTTTGGGGTAGCGCGGATTTCTCCTTACCCTCGCTTGAAGCTCTTCGCAAAGAATTTGACGTTATCGGTGTTGTTACCAACACCGATAAAAAAGTCGGCAGGGGTATGAAGGAAACCAAGATGACCCCTATGAAATACTGCTCATTGCAGAATGATTTGATTTGTATGCAACCTCAATCTATGAAAGACCCGGTTTTTATTGAGGAGCTTAAAAAGATAAATGCCGACCTTTTTGTCGTGGCGGCTTTCGGACATATTATACCCGAAGAGATTATCTATATGCCGAAATACGATACTATAAACCTGCACGCCTCGCTGTTGCCGAGATACAGGGGCGCCTCGCCGATACATCAGGCTTTACTTAACGACGATAACTACACGGGCAACACGATACAGTTTATAACAAAGGAACTTGACAAGGGCGATATTATCCTGCAAAGCAAAATTGAAATCGGCAAAGATGAGTTTTTTGATTCGCTTCATAACCGTCTCGCAAAAGACGGCGCAGAACTTCTTATTGAGGCAATAAAGCTGATTAAAAGCAATAATATCAAACGTATTAAACAGGATGATACCAAGGCGAGTTTTTGCAAAATTATAAAAAAAGAAGACGGCTTAATAGATTTTAAAACACAAACAGCCCGCGAAATTTACAACAGGTTTCGCGCGTTTTCAAACTGGCCTAAGATTTACTCGGTATATTCCTGTTTGCAAAGATGCGAAGCCGATAAGCCTAAGGAAATACGAATTGTTTTAACCAGTATTCGCGAAAACCGTAATTTAAGCGGCGAAGCCGGCAAGATTATAAATATCAATAAACGGGTTTTGACCGTAGCCTGCAAAGACGGGGCAATTGATATTACCGGATTAAAACCATCCGGAAAAAGCGAAATGGATATTTCCGCATTTATCAACGGTTACCATCCGAAATGCGGAAACTATTTTCAGATATAATTTATAAAGCTAAAGGAGAACTTTATGGCTAAAAAAGAAAATACCGATAACAAAAACCTGAGTTTCGGACAAGACCTGAAAGTAAAGGTTTTTTCAACAAAGCGCTCGCTTAAAAATTTCTTTAATCCAAAGGGCGCGGATATATACACCCGTTTTGTCAGACGGATGCTTCTTTTTGGAATTTTAAGCATATTCGCTGCGGCATTAATAGTTATAATAGTTTTATTTATCTCACGGATAGGCGCGCCTACAACAAAAGTCCCGTCCGTCAGAGGTATGAACGTAGTTGAAGCGGCAATGGAAATTAGCAGCAAAGAACTCGCAGTAGAAATCGACGGGAAATTCAGCGATGAGTTCGGTCGCTTTATGGTTTTGGAACAACACCCGAAACCCGGTCTCACGGTTCGCAAGGGGCGCACCGTCCGCTTGCTCGTTAGTCTGGGCCGTGATGTTTATACCGTTCCAGACCTTCGCGGGATGTATCGTCCCGATGCTGAGCGCAGGCTTCGCGAATTGAATATCCCGTTTGAAGTTACCGTTATACAAAGCGATGCTTTCCCGACTAATACAATCATCAGTCAGGATTTAACCCCGAACAGGGAGGTTGACCGCTCGGTGCGTATGCGTATAGTGGCAAATTCGGATATCGGAAGGGATGATTACCGCGTTCCCGATTTCACAAAGCGTCCCGTTGATTACGCCGTAAGGACTATGTATTCTCAGGGCGTTATCCCCCGACTAAATAAGGTTATTACCGACGTGCGGGAAGAGGACGGTTTGGTTATTACACAGTCGGCAAGAGCCGGTAGTATTATTCTTAAAAATACCGCTATTGATATTAATGTCGGGGTTTACGGCGAGGATGAACTTGAACGTCAAAAATACAATTATCACGTTTTCCGCCATTTTATACCTGCCCGCCCCGATACGGAAGACAGCGAGGCTATGGCAAATGTCCGAATCACTGTCTTTGACGAACTCGGCGAGGAGCGCGATATTGTAAACAAAACGGAGAAATACGGCTCGGTTATTACCGTTACGTTTAAGTCATTCGGACGAACCCGTCTCTTTCTTATAGTGGATAATAATTTCGTAAAAGAAGTTGAATATGGAAATTAAGATTGCACCTTCGATTTTCGCCGCAGATTTTATGGATATACGAAAGGCGGTTAATCTTTTTGAAGAAACTAAAGTCGATATGATTCATTATGACGTTATGGATAACCATTTTGTCCCGAATATATCTTTCGGACCAAAGTTTATCAAGGATATTGCATCAAAAACGAATATACCGTCGGACGTTCATCTGATGATTGACCTTGACAAAAATTTTAAGGATTATCTTGATTTACCGATAGAAAGTATCACTATACATTTAGAATCCGCAAACGGTCATATAATGGACTATATCAACGCTATACGAAACTCCGGTAAAAAAGCGGGATTATCGCTAAAACCCGCGACCCCTGTTGATGCGCTCTTACCGTATCTTCACGCAATAGATTTGGCGCTTATTATGAGTGTGGAGCCGGGATTTTCGGGACAAAATTTTATGCCCGAAGTCCTTGATAAAATCCGCGATATGAAAAATATTATCGAGGAGCGCGATATAAGTATTCAGGTTGACGGAGGGGTTTCGCGTGAAACGTATAAACAGGTATTGGATGCGGGAGCGGATTTTTTGGTTATCGGGTCTGCTTTCTTCAAGGATAAAAATCCCGCGGAATGGGTTAAAAATATCAAGCGGAAAATATGATTTTTTTGAAACAATATGTTATATTGTTGTTTAATACAAAACGATTGTCGAATCCTTAAATATGGAGTGGGAAATTGGGATTATTCGATAATATTAAAAACAGGCAGTTAAAATCCTCTATTGAGCAAAAAGGACTTGCTCTCGCTTTGGGGGGAGGCGGGTTAAAAGTCTTCTTTCATATCGGAGTGATTGAGGCTTTGGAAATTGCGGGTATTAAAATTATGGAAATTGCCGGGACAAGCGCGGGTTCCGTGATAGGTGCGGCGTATGCTGCCGGGCTTTCTGTCGATGAAATAAAAGAAATCGGATTGGAAATCGACAAGTCCGCCATATTTGAATACGGCTCTCCTTCTCTTTCAAAAAACGGACTCCTTAAAGGCATCAAAGCTCAGGAATATTTCGACGATATACTAAACCATATAAATTTCGATGATTTAAAAATCCCGTTTTACGCGATTGCTACCGACCTTATTTCAGGCGAAGAGGTTGTAATCGACCACGGCAACGTCGCGCTTGCTATCAGGGCAAGCATATCTATCCCTGCAATCTTTGAGCCTGTAATCTTTGAAAACAAGGTTCTTGTTGACGGAGGTGTCGTTAATAACCTTCCCGTTTCCGTAATAAAAAAACACTGGAGGGGCGCGGTTCTCGCCTCACAACTTGATGTCATATATGTCCCGACTGATATTGTTATAAGAAAATCCTCCAATATCCTGAATTCTTTGATTAAAAATATTCCTATGTTTGAGATTTTCCCTATCTTTAAAAAGAAAGACGATACTAAATATTTAGATGCAAATATAACTTCAATACTATGGCGCTCGTGGGCTATTATGAGTCATAAAAAACTTGAATATGACTTAAAAAAATACCCTCCCGACATTCTCGTTGTTATAGACAAGGATATAAACCCCGGTATAAACGACCTCAACAGATACAATATACAGGAAATTATAGACCACGGCAAAAACACCACGCTGCAAACCCTGAATAAAATGGGAATAATATCATAGGATATAAAATGCTTAAATCAAAAAACCTTTTTAAAATCGGAATGTTTTTTACCCTGCTGTTTTCGGTAACGGCTTACGGTTTTTCGGCAACATTTAACGCGCATTTGGAAAAGCTTTATCTTATCAGCGAGGGTAAAATCGAAGCTCCCGAATTGCGCGATTCTCTCTTAAAAAGCGTATCCCCGTCGGGCGTTTTGCCTATGGAGGTCCACGTTTACGGTAAAGGCAATCACAACGCCGTAACCGCATTGGGTGGAAATATCCTGATGCGCAGAGGGAATTATTTCACCGCTTTTATACCCACGTCAAATCTCGGCGCATTCAAAGAAGAAAAATCCATTGAGTTTATGCATGCCGGAGGAGAGGTTAAAACTCTTCTCAACAACGCCGGAAATTATATCTCGCTTAATCAAAGCTATTACGGCGGGTATCGCGGCAACGGCGTAATTATCGGGATTATAGATACCGGCATAGACCTTGCTCATCCCGACTTCCTTAACGAAAACGGGCTTACAAGAATTTACTCCGTCTGGGATCAGGCATCAACGGAGGGTTCGGCGCCCGAAGGCTTCGATTACGGAACGCTTTGGACAAAACGCGATATTGACAACGGGGTAGCCACTCAAGAAGACGTTTACCTCCACGGCACTCACGTAGCGGGAATTGCTGCGGGAAACGGAGCCGCATCAAACGGCAAATATCGCGGGGTATCGCCCGAGGCTAATATTATCGTGGTAAAAACCGACTTGAGCAGTATCGGATATACTTTGGATGCAATCGACTATATATTTTATACTGCAAATCGGCTCGGTTTGCCTGCGGTAATAAATATCAGTCTCGGCACACAGGACGGTAATCACAAAGCCAACGACCCTTTTAACGCTATTGCCGATTATATTGTCGATTATTACGAAAACAAGGGCAGGATTATTGTCTGGGCGGCAGGCAATGACGGTCATTTGCCTTTCCATACCACCAACACTATCATTGCGGATGAAATATGCGAGGTTGAATTGGATTATAACAACGGAAGTTTTCATATAAAGTTTTTTTATAAAAATAACGAGTTTATCCCCGTATCGGTCAAAAGAGGCGCCTCTACAATCATCCCTTTTACAACTCAACCTACCTCAAGCGGAAGCGGGGCTTATATGCAGATGGGTAATTACGCCGACACCGGCGATAAATACGTTTATATAAGAATCAGCGATTTTGCAGGCGACTGGAGAGTGGAATTTGACGGTAGTTCTGCAAACAGCGACATCAAGTTATTCGGATATGTTCTCGTCCAAGATAAGGATAAGATAAGTGGCTTTAAAAATCCGGTTTATGACGGCACTATTTGCACAACCGCATCGCAGTCAAAAGCAATAGCGGTGGGGGCGATGGTAACAAGACCCGCTTATACAAACTCTCAACAATTTCTGCAAACCGACAACCGTCTCACCAATGAAAACATCGCCTATTTTTCGAGCAGGGGCCCTACCGCGGATAATCAGCAAAAACCGGAGGTCAGCGCGCCGGGCTCATTTATAATTTCCGCATTGTCTAAAGACGCAAGCCCTGAAACCAAATTTATTATAAACAATTATTACGCGGCATTGCAGGGAACAAGTATGGCGGCGCCTGTTGTTGCGGGTTTTGTTGCACAGATGCTTGAAAAAGAGCCGAATTTAACGGTTGAAGAGGTCAGGGAACGTTTAATATACCACGTAAGAGGTAATCAGTATAAAACGAACCCCGGTATGTGGGACTCATCTTTCGGTTACGGTATCGTTGATGCTATGAAACTTATGGAATATGATGCCGAAACCCAAACCTTTGACGTCGTAATAAAAAATAACGTTTTGAATACAAGCTCACAGACGGATAACCGCTATTCCCTGATTTTTCGTTCTAACCATTCGCAGATAAATAAAACCCTGCGAGTGGGAATTTTCGATTTGCGCGGAAATGCAATCAGACCCTTTGAGGAAAAAACAATATACGGTATTGAAGCCGAAAAATACGAATGGGACGGCACCGATATTTTCGGTAAAAAAGTCCCCGCAGGAGTTTATAATGTTACGGTTCAAATGGATAACAATACTACTACTTATCCTGTGCTTGTCGTTTACTGACGGGTTTGCCCTGTTCGCCAAGGATTTTGCATATATGCAAAATTCCGTAAACGAGGCAATAGGACGCATTTACGCTATAAACCCTTACGGCGCTTACAGCGCAAACCAAAGGTTTGAAGCGGATATTTCTTTTATACAAAGCACGATGGTAAAAAATTTGCTGTTGTTTTATAACCTTATACCCCGCGTGCATCTCGGCGCGGAATTAATTTTTATACCGGGTTTTACCGCGTATGATGACTTGGGATTTGCCGAAGAAATATTTCCGATTGCTACGGGATTAAGACTCGGTGCGGATATAATAAACAGGGATATTTTCAATTTCAACCTGAACGGCTTTTTAGGATGGGAAAGCGTAGGGGAGTATTCAAGCAGTTTTATTTATTCCTTTTCAGGCAACTTATCGCTTTCCACAAAAAACGGGTTCGCAGTCGGTATTCTCGGAGGAGTTTACGGTATAAGCGCAGGTGCGGTCAATAACCCGATGAAATATCTCGGCAATGAAAAATTTTCAAACGAATGGTTCTTTGAAACGGGGTTAAAATATATGCCCAATAATTTCGGGATATTCGCCGCTTTTAATGTAGAATCCATATTTAAAACGATAAAAACCGGGGTTTTATATTCTATTTCCCCGAAAGCGGATTTGCTCGCGGGTTTTAACCTTACGCTTGAATACTACGGATGGGATGTAAATATCGGAATTAATTTGAAGGAAATGCAGGTCTTTAAGCGTAATACGGAAATAGGACTTTCGACAGGGATTACGGGAGCAGGCGCTTTTACGGTTAATTTCAGATACGTCATAAATTTCAAAAAACGTTTGGAAAATACGAATCAACAATAGATAAGGAGAGCAAAATGGTAATTACATTGACTTTAAATCCGTCTATCGACAAATACGGAGAAGTGGACAATATAAAGTATGAGGATACTATGCGCGTTAATGCAATAAGCTATGACGCCGGCGGGAAAGGAATTAACGTTTCAAGAGTCCTCTCACGTTTCGGAATAGACAACACGGCGCTTTTCTTTTCGGGCGGTAAATTCGGCGCTTTATTCCGCTCTATGCTTGATGATGAAAAAGTCGATTATGATTTCGTTCAGATAGAAGACAATACGAGACTTAATTATACGGTTTTCGACAAATCCAAAAAAGAGGTGCTTAAGCTTAATGCGCCTGGGCCTGAGGTATCCGATACGGATATAGATAAGATAATCGCGCTTATAGAAAAGCACGCGGATAAAAATGCAATTCTCGTTATGGCGGGAAGCCTTCCCCCGAATACGAAAAAAAATCTCTACGCCCGTATAATCAACGCAGTAGAGGATAAAGTAAAATACACGTTTTTAGATACGGAAAGCGATATACTTGTGGAAAGTCTCAAAGAATGCCATCCTACGTTTATTAAGCCGAATATATCCGAAACGGGAAGGATTCTCGGACGCAATATGAAAACGGAGACGGATTTTATAGAGGCGCTCAAGCTCCTTGAGGATAAGGTAAAATATCCGCTTGTATCGGCGGCAAGTCTCGGCGTATTTTTTAAAAACCCGGAGGATAACCGTTTTTATAACGTAATTCCACCGCAGGTTCAACCGGTATCAACCGTAGGAGCGGGAGATTCCTTTGTTGCGGGATTCTGTATGGAAATAAACAACGGGGCTTCTATATTAGACGCGGTAAAGAAAGGGGCATCCTGCGGAACTGCGACCGTTCTCACACCCGGAACCCAGTTATGTTTTCCCGAAGATGTCGAAAAGATAGCACAAGAACTTATTGTAAGGAAAATGGACTAATCGGAAGAATCCTCATCGAAAATAATTTTTTTTGCTGCGGCTACGGAGGGAACTATCTCGACAATAGAGGGGAACCCGATAACGTCCAATACCTTTTGCATCTTGGAATTAACGCCCGCGACTATAACGGTGCCGCCGTGTTCGCTTGTCTGATTAAAATAAGAAATAAGCGTCCCGATTGCCGCACTGCACATATACTCAAGCGCGGCAAAGTCGAGTATAATCTTATCCGATTGCTCCATAGCTTTTTCCAAATGATCATCAAAAGCAACAACCTCCTGTGAGGTGAGGCTACCCGATACGCTCAAAATAGCTATATTATTGTCTATTTTTAAAGAATAACCGGCATCCGACATACGGTTTCTCCTTATTTATCTTTTGATAATATATCTACAGCTTCTTCAATAGAATCGGCAAAATTCATAAAACGAGTAAACCCGGCAGAACTGAAGGTTCGCTCAATTTTCTTATTAAGCCCGATAATAACAACATTGCCGTTTTCTTTCTGGACAACTTGATTATAAAACGAAACCAAGACTCCCATCCCGCCGCTGCATATATAGTCTAACTTAGAAATATCAACGACTACCCGCTTGGCATTCTCAGCTAAAGATGTGAGTTCTTTTTTCAACTCCCTAACATTATCGGCAAGAAGCTCGCCGGAAAGTGTAACAAAAGCTATTCCGTTACTAAAATCTAATGAATAGCCAAACTGTTTCATAATGTCAAACTCCAACTAATCCTTAACTTTAATTCTCCCTATAAAAATATTAAATAAATCAAAAACTCTTCATCGCATCATCAATATTATCGACAAAGGGTAAAAACTGAGGTAGTCCCAAAATAGCAAAATGCCTTTTGTTTTTTTCATTAGCCCCTAAAATAACTACTTTTTTTCCCGCGTGACGAACTTTATTGGAAAAATTTAAAAACGAGGCAATAGCGGCACTGCAAATATACGCCAACAAAGAAATATCAATAATAATATTACCTGCCTTCTTAACAGCGCCATCAAGGATATTTTCAAAATCGGTTATGTCGGATGAAGTAATTTCACCGGATATTTTTAAAATTAAAACACCACCTTTAAACTCTTCGACAATAACCATATCTTTCATAGGAGAACCCCCAGGGGTATTTTATCTAAACATTTGTTTAGCTTTATCCAAATTATCGGCAATAGTTACTAATTTAGAAAGCCCTACGGCGTTAATGGGGTTTCTAATTTTATCATTGTCGGAAACGCCGGTTAAAACAACTTTCTTACCTGCCTGCCGGGACTGGTTGACATATTTAATCAGCACACCCATAGCCGCGCTACAAATATACTCAACACCGGAACACTCCAAAATAAGCCCGTCAGGCTTGTCGAAAACATCTTCAAGCGCTTTACGAAACGGTTCAACGCCTTTATAGTCGAGTTCCCCTGAAATCCTCAAGACAAAAATCCCATCTTCTTCACTCAAATTAGCTTGTAATTCACTCATACCCGTCCCCTATAAAAAATTTAAACCTCTCCGAATTATGATAAGATATTTTCCAAAAAGTTTCAAATTTAGTGCGAAAAATACCGATTAATAATTGCGTTTTAAAAATTTACGTAAAACAATACGATTACCGACCCCCGAAACATATTGATAGTCCAACTCATCCATAAATTGCTTCATAGCAAAAACGCCGAGACCATGAGTTTTTCGTTCTTCAACATGCTTCCGTAAATCCGGGAGAGGGGTATTTTTAGGATTGTAAGGTTTCCCCCTGTCCTGAAAAACAATCTCAATACCGTTTTCAAGTTTATTAACCTCAACCTCTATGATACGTTTTTCCGATGGGAATTCGGGGTCCTCGCCGTAAGAATGCCTGATAATATTGGTTGCCCATTCATCAACCGCCATTTCAATATCACCAAGCGCCCCCTCATCAAACCCCATTTTTTCGGCAAATGACAAAGCAAACTCCCTGATTTTAGACAGGAAATTGGTTTCGCCGGGTATCTTTAAAACTAATTTATTCATCAAAAATAATTAAAATTTTGCATCATCAACGGAAGGCACAATTTTCACCACATTAGTAAACCCCATAGTGGCAAAGACTTTTTTGATTTTGTCGGTCATCCCCGCCATAATAATATCTCCGCCCTGAGTTTTAGCGGTATTGAGATTAGCCATAAGCGCGCCGAGTCCCGCCGTGGCAATATATTCAAGCCCCGACACCTCCATCACCAATTTCTTAGATTTTACCAAAACCTCTTTAATTTTATTAGCAAACTGAGGAGCATTATGCGCATCCACAGACCCGACTACCTTCAGGATATAAATATCCCCCTTTTGCTGCACCGAAAAGTTCACATCCGCCATTATATATCTCCTTGAAATAAATTTGGGCTGATAAATTTAGAAAATCAAATGAATATCAAACATAATGCGTTCCTGAGGGATATTGCCGGGAGCGCGCCCCAATTCCTCGGTATAATATGCAAAATTAAAGTTGATAACCGGCAAGTCGATACCCAAACCGATAGTGGGATATCCCTTGTAAAGTCCCGCCCTGAATTTAAACACCCTCAAAAGAGTAACTTCCGCGCCCAGCCTTAATTTTAACAGGTAATTCTCGGAAAAGTCAAGAGAATTGACTATATCAAAATAGAAATTCATCTCGGAAAGCACAAACAAATTCTGCACGGACTTATAAGCCATACCTATATCAAGCGAGGGATAAAAATAGGTTCTTTCTATTTCGTAATCCGTTTCCATTTTAACAAGAGACCCGTCAACGTAATTATATTCACCCCATACAAAGGGAGGGTTAAACCAGTCGCGGATAACCAAACCGACCGCAATATTCGGGGTGTCAAACAAAAATCCCACGTCGGAACTGATACAATGTCCGACCAAAAGCCCCCGTTCTCCCTCGGTTATAGCGCTGACTATATCAAACGCCTCTAAAAGACTCATCCTGTAACCGTCCTGCTTGATACGGAAAATATATTTGAGATTAATACCTGCATATAGTTTTGAAAACTTCCCGATAAAAAACGGAAGCGGCACTTCAAACCCGTAATTTACGCTCAAACCTATATCGGAAAATATCCCCAAATCCACACTGGGCAATCCGGGAGCTTGGTTGATTTTGAAGGAAGTAACAATATCATTATACAACAATATACCTATACCGTAACCGATATACCCTAAAGCCAAGGGGGAATTAATCCCTGCATAGGCTTTAAGATTTAAAAGACGCTGCCACTCCTCTTCCGAGAAATTTGCATAATCAATATCGCCCGCTTCCGCGTATTCCATAGCCAATTCGATAAGGTCATAATTTATTGTAGCCCCGATTTTAAGAACCGAAAATGCATTATAAGCATTAACTCCAAGCGCAGCGGGATTCATATATAACATACTAAACCTGTTAACAGAGGCAATACCGGCACCCCCCGTCGCCATTACATCTATAGGGACGGTTATTCTTTGCTCTTTATTGGATGAATAAATAGTATTAACCATAAATATCGATAAAATCATTATTATCGTCAATTTCAATTTCATTTCGTTACTCCTTTAATAAAATTAGCATCACCGATTATAAACCGAAATAATCATCTATAATATCCGAAATATTAGTCAAGTCCGGGAAATAGTTGGTAACATCGTTTATATTAGTGATACCGGCTTGATACAAATCGTTGGTAAATATATCGTAATCATCTTTAGTATAAAATTCTCCTATAACATTGGTTATTTCATTAGCATCGTCAATACCATAATGCGAAAGAGAAGTCATACCCTCAATTTCGGATAGACTATCGGTAAGAAAGCCGGTTAATTCACCCAAGCTATCGGCAATACCATCCAGCATCTCTTTTGCGGTGGAACTGGTCATAGAATCCTGCACAATATTCAAACTCTGCTCGGAACGAGCTACAATCGTGTCAAACGTGGGAATTCTCTTATCAAGCAAGACCAAAAGTCTTAAAGAGTCAACAAAGGAATTGGTTACCGTATCAAGACGGTTTGAAATAGATAAATCGGGGTTGATGGTAAAAAGGTCGTTGGTATTCTGGACTACATTACCGTCCCCGCTGGTATTTACAAGATAAAATACGCCGTAAAGAGAGTTAAAGAAAAAGAAATTTACGTTTAGTCCAATATCATTATAGGGAATTGCACCGTCAGCCTTCTGATTGATAATTTTATAAAGATAGGGAGAAATAACCCCCGAAACATCATAAAGAGTGTTGAAATTGATATTGGAAAGACTGCCTTCAAGAAAGGCATTAATAACTTCTGTTACGGGTAATTTCCAAAACAGATAAGCGGTCGAAGCGCCCTCAAGCGCTATGGAATTTGTAGGCTCAATCTCAAGAGCGCGTTTATAGGAGCGATAAGCCTTTTCATACTCAAACTGATTTATATAATATTCCCCCATATCAAGCAGCCTGTTGACATTATCCACCGTCTCAGGTTCTCCCCCCGGAATAATCGAAAATATGTTAATGCATGAAGTTATCAAAAACACGGAAAGAATATAACCCACAAATGATAACTTGAATTTCATAACAGTCCTCCTTAAAAACTTGTCTCTATATATAATATACTACAAAATCGGAAAAAGAGAAGTAAAAATAAAAATTATTTCGTATCACCCAACCTTTGATAGAGATCTTCAAGTTTTTGATACAGCCCTTCATCGCGCGAAACAATTCTCCTGCCCAAATACTTGATAACCTCCTGCTTTGCCTTAAGAAGTTCAACAACCCTTTCTTTTTTTGAAACAATATTCTCCCGAACAACCTGTTGCTCCTCTTTGGAATATTTCTTTTCGTAAGAAACATACCCCGTAAGTTGTTCGATTATTTTAGTTTTCTTTAGCACCGTGATGGTTTTATCGGTCTCTTTAGATAATTTTTTTGTCTCATCGGAACCGATAATAAAACTCTCAAAAAAGCCTATATCGTCGACATCGGAAATATAAGCATCTATAGCCTCTTCCTCAAAACTCTTTTGCACAAAACCAAACGCCAACCTGCGAATAAGAGGGGGCAAACAACAGCCTTTAGCGCAAATCCTGTAAAGCGTATTGATAACAATTAATCTTCTTTTTTTCATCGTCAAACCTATTCGTTATTAGCGAAGAAATAGCTTAACGTTTCCATTATCGTAAGAAACACAAACTTTCCCTTCATTCAAGAGTGTTCGTATAGCATCAAGACATTTGCTCCACCCGGTCCCCCTTATAAGCCCGTAACCGGCAAAGCTCGAATAATTCGCAGATAAGCCAAGCGCTATCCGCTTTAACAAATCCAACTCAAGAGGTTTGCGATAAAGCCCGAAAAAGTCAAGCAGCTTGTCGGTCAGCCCCTCCATAAAAAAATCCCTTTTATTACCCCTGTAATTGCCGAACTCTAAACATAAATCACCGGCTTCTTCAAAAAACTCCTTTATAATCGCCTTGCGGGATTTATCGACATAAAGAAACTTCTTCATAAGTTCAAGGCTTAATAATTTATCTCTCCATAAATTCCGATATTCCGGGTTCCTTAAACCGAAAAAATCCTTTAAGCCGGGTTTCGGATAAACCCTCAAAAACTCCCTGTCCATCGTAACGTTTTCCTCAATATCAATAAGGAAAAGCGCTTTATCATATCCGCTCACCGCTTCAACCATAGCTTCGATTTCAAGCGGAGTATCAAAGAAAACAATCGCGCGATTATCAGCGCCACACCGAACCAGCGATGGGGTTTCCCCGTCAATATACACATCAAACCCATTGTGATTCAAGATATAAGCCACGGTTTGCGCCCGAAACGGCGAGGTTATCCGAATATCAAACCCCTCATTTCCGCTTGCAATCAACAAAACCGCTCTTATTTTATCATCAACATAGTTAATACTCAACTTTAATTGCTTTAAATCAGAACTCTCATTCTTTCGGACAGGCAATATAATTACCCCCGTTTTCCTTGGCAAGATAACGCATCTTATTGAGAATATTTAAAATCTCATCAGGGTTTGAGCAGTGAAGAGGATATTCGGCAATACCAACGGATATTGATAAATTCAGAATTCTGTTTTCAATACGGATAAGATTTTTCATAAGCCCCGACATAATCCTCTCCGCAAGAACCACAGCGCCCTTTGCATTGGTATTCGGAAGCACAACAATAAATCTATCATCGCAATAACGGACAAGCGTATCCTCCGCGCGAATAGTCTGCTTTATCCTGTCCGTAAGTTCAATCAAAACATAATTCCCGACATTATACCCGTAATTATCATTAATCAGGGAAAACTTGTCTATGTCTATAATCATTAAAGAAAAAAAGCTCTTTTTGCGATTTGCACGGTTAATTTCGGACTTAATTAACTTAGGAAAATATACATTATTAAACGTTCCGGTAAGCGGGTCTTTATAATTGGTTTTGTCCAATTTCTCCGCCATAAACAGGTCGATAAAAACCGGATTCATAATAATCCTGTTGCGCTCCATTATATAATCAAGCATACCAACGTAAAAATTTATATTCTTATCGAGATTGGATGATAAAAAGCGGCAATGCTTTACTATATTCTCAAAAAGATATTTCGCCTCGTTATTATTCAAATTAAGTTTGCTTGTTTTATAAAAAAACAACTTAAAAACAGGATATTCCGGATAGCTTTCATCGAGAATCTGCAAAGAGGAAATCAGCTTAGTATAATCTCCGATACTCTCCTGGATGTGTGTTACAATGTCGTTTTCAATATCAACGGGATTCATCACCCCTCCCTATTATGCGGAAAAAAGATGCTTAAAACTCACATCAAGCGCTTCAGTGAGTTTTTCTCCGTATTTGGTTTTTTGCAATCTGAGTTTAGTTATATACTCCCTGTAATGACGCGCTCTATACGACCACTCCCCCGAAACAAGCATCTCAAAATAACTTGAAACGGCAACAAGCTGGCAAAGGAAAGTCGTTTGTCCCTCCCGCAACCCGCGAGGACCACCGCTTCCGTCCAATAACTCTTCGTGATTTAATATAGCATCCAAAACTTCATTGGAAATCTCATGTTTATCATCTTCCGAGCGGACAAGATTATAGCCGAGCGTAGTATGCTCAAGATATTCTTTTATCTGGCTTTCCTTCAATTCAATTCGCTTCTTATCAGCCAAATACTTGTCGGTTTGAGTAATACCTATGTCGTGAAGGAAACCCGCCTCAAGAATTTTAGTAACCATACGCGCATCTATCATTCCCTGAAAATTAAGATTATTGTATGTAAAATAAACCACAAGCGCAATAAAAGTGGTATTAATGGAGTGAAGAAACAATTTCTTTGAAAAGTTTTTTAACTGAAACAGCTTCCATATAACGTAATCGTTTTCCGGGAGAAGGCTTTTAAGATACTTAACCACAAAATCCTTTTGGCTTCGCTGAAGATTCTTAAAAATAACGCCCCCCTCAAAAAGCGAAATAAGATATGCCGACCACTGGATTCGCTTGTCTTCGGGTATATAATGCGGAATAACCGTGCGAACATGGTAACTATGCTTTAACGAACCGGGCGCACGATTATATACCCTTTCAAAATCCTTTTCCGTTAAAACCTTCTCCGTTCCCACTAATACATTATGCTTATCATCAAAAATAGGCTCAAGAAGATAAAAATTGTGCCCCTTTTTTATTTTTGTCAATAATTCCTGCGCACTTATATAATGCTCACCCATCTGGGGTCCTCCATAGCACAAAATCTTATAATTCCACCCCTATATAATTTAAAGCAAACAAAAAAAATTGTCAACCTCAAAATCTTTTATCTATTAACAAAACCCGCGTTTTTTTATCCGAAAAATTCAGCGCCAAGTCCCCCTTTTCTAAACCGCATGTTTTGACTTTTCCTACCTTTTTAGTTATATTAAAAAAAGGAGGCAACAATGAAAACCTATAATCTTATAATTTCATTAACCGTCCTCGCGCTACTGTCATTCCCGAATTTTTCACATTCGCGGGAATTTCAATCGGAAACTCACTCGTTCAGGCTCGTGAGGCTAACCGACGGCTTGGAACATCCGTGGGCAATGGCATTCCTGCCCGACGGTTCAATCCTAATCACCGAGAGACCGGGACGATTAAAGCTGTTCTCCGGCGGTTCGCTTACCGCTATTACCCATAACTTGGATATAGCATCCGGCGGACAGGGCGGACTTTTGGATATAGCCCTTCACCCGCAATACAGTCAAAACGGATGGATTTACCTGTCATACTCCGCATCGGATAATGCCGGCAGAGGAACAGCGCTTGCCCGCGCCAAACTTCAGGGCAACCGTCTCGTAAACGCGGAAACCATATTCCGAATGAAACCTTTTAGCCGAAGAACACAGCATTTCGGCTCGCGTATCGCATTCGATAAAGAGGGTTATCTCTATCTCACAATCGGCGACCGCGGCGAAATGAACCGCGCCCAACTCCTAAACGACCACGCCGGCTCTACAATCCGCCTTCATAACGACGGAACAATCCCCGCCGACAACCCTTTTTACGGAAAACAAAACGCGCTTCCCGAAATTTATTCCTACGGACACCGCAACGCCCAAGCTATGATACTCCATCCCGAAACGGGAAAAATATGGCAAAACGAACACGGACCTAAAGGCGGCGACGAAGTTAATATCCTGAAACGAGGCGCTAATTACGGCTGGCCTGAAATCACTTACGGGATTGATTACTCAGGCGCAACTATAAGCTCTCTCACCCACAAAGAAGGTATGGAACAACCGATTATCCATTGGACACCGAGTATAGCCCCCTCAGGAATGGCATTTTATAACGCCCGCGTCTTCCCGAACTGGAATAATAATATATTCGTCGGCGCACTTGCAGGCGCACATCTCAGACGCTTAGTCTTGCAAGGCGAACGTATTATCCATCAGGAAGTCCTGCTTCACAACCAAATCGGGCGTATTCGGGATGTCCGAACGGGACCCGACGGTTATATATATTTATTAACCGATGCGCGAAACGGCGGACTTTATCGCTTGGAACCTTTAAACAAATAATACCGACCCGCGCAATACCATATTACTAAGAATTATCCGAATCAACCGTATAGTTGGGCGATTCCTTTGTAATAATTACATCGTGAGGATGCGACTCCTTTAACGATGCAAAAGATATTTTTACAAACTTTGCTTTAGCCTTAAACCGGGCAATCGTAGCCGCCCCGGCATATCCCATCGAGGCGCGTAAACCTCCGACAAGTTGATAAAAAACGTCTTTTAAATCGCCCTTGTAAGCCACCCTTCCCTCTATTCCTTCGGGAACAAGTTTTTCAGGCTCATAATCATCCTGAAAATACCTGTTTCTAGAGCCTTCAATCATAGCGCCGAGCGACCCCATCCCGCGATGGGCTTTATAGCGTCTTCCCTTGTATATTATAAACTCGCCGGGGCTTTCGGTAGTGCCGGCAAAAAGGTTGCCTATCATTACCGTATCCGCCCCCGCCGCAATAGCCTTGGCTATATCACCGGAAAACTTGATACCTCCGTCCGCAATAATCGGGATACCGTGATTATGCGCAACCGAATAAACATCCATAATCGCCGAAATTTGAGGAACTCCGACACCCGCAATAACGCGGGTCGTGCAAATAGACCCCGGACCTATCCCGACTTTCACGGCGTTTACCCCCGCTTTAATCAAGTCGGCTGCGCCTTCCGAGGTTGCTATGTTTCCGCCGATTATATCCTGATTGGGATATTCGCTGCGAATCAGGCGAACCATATCAAGGACTTTCTTGGAATGCCCGTGCGCCGTATCCACTACAATAACGTCAACCTCAGCCTCTATAAGCCTATTAGCCCGTTCAATATCCTCTTTGGATGTGCCGAGAGCCGCCCCGATACGCAACCGCCCTTTCTCATCTTTAGTGGCTTCGGGAAATTTGGCGATTTTGGTAATATCCTTGAGCGTAACCATCCCGACCAACTTGCCCGATTTATCGACAATCGGGAGTTTCTCAACACGGTTTTTCCTCATAATATCCCCCGCCTCTCTTAAATCAACGGGGCTTTCTGAAACCACCAATTTATTGCGGGGCGTCATTATCTCGGTAATTTTAGCGGAATCATTTATCTCGGTATCAAAGAAACTTAAATCGCGACGGGTAACAATACCCTCAAGCATACCGCTTTTATCAACAACGGGAATGCCTGAAATATTGTATTCTTTCATAAGTCCTTTCGCATCTTTAATAGTCTTATCCGCAAAAAGAGAAATAGGATTATTAATAAAAATATTCTCGAAACGCTTTACCTTTTTGACCTCTTCAACCTGCTGTTCAATATTGAAATTCCGATGTATAATACCGATACCGCCTAATTGTGCAATAGCAATAGCCAAACGGGAGTCGGTAACGGTATCCATAGCGGCGGAAAGGATAGGGGCTCTTAACCGGATATTCGGGGTAAGATAGGTCGATGTTTCCACCTCTGCAGGCAAAACCTCCGACTTGCCCGGAACTATTAAGACATCGTCAAAAGTAAGCGCTTCCTCCGAATTATAGAATTTTTCATTGATAAAATCCGATTTTTCCATCCCGACTCCTTGAATAAAAAAGAACTATTTTTGATTAGACTATATGATAACGCATAAACATTCAAAAGTCAAAAAAGAATGAAGCGATAAAATTTATGAACTTGTCGTCCAAAGCCAAGAGTTCCTATGTAACTCCAAAAATGAAACTTCCCTTTATTCTGTTTTCTCATAGGAGACCTCCTTTTTATATTCTACGATAAACTGATTTTTATAAGACAGCCTTATTT